>OLFS01000198.1_pt1 | contig 61798 bp, 64 predicted proteins | sample 1605491 | NCBI WGS metagenome assembly OLFS01 (sample SAMEA3888921, study PRJEB22519) | human gut metagenome | biome: human gut; feature: human-associated habitat; material: faeces | place: Denmark | collected 2011 | reverse complement strand
AGCAGGTCGTAGACGGCTTTGACCGAGCCGGCAGTGGAGTTTTCGATGGGCAGCACGCCAAAGGCGGCGCGGCCTGACTCCACCGCATCCAGCACTTCGCGGAAGTTCTGGCAGTTCACCTCGATCACCTGATCCTTGTAGCGCGCCAGATATTTGCGGGCGGCGAGGCTGGAGTAGGAACCGCGCGGCCCAAGATAGGCGACGCTGGTCATCGGCTCCTGCTGCTCCGGGTTGAGCAGGCTCTGCAGATAGGCCTGCTGGGAGAGCACTGAGTCTTCGATGATGGTGTGATAGATACGGGTGATGTACTGGGCATCCAGCCCCAGCACGCGCCCTTTCTGGATCAGGGCGACCAGCAGCTCCTGCTCCCTCTGGTGGTCACGGATGGGACGCGGGTTGGCTTGCTTGGCACGGGCGACCTCGATGCTGAGGGTCTTGCGTTTCGCCAGCAGGGCAAGCAGCTCCTGATCCAACCGGGTGATGTCTTGTCTGATCTCGTCGAGCGTTGCCATGATTGTTCCCTATCCAAGTAATCGATTGATATTAATGCAAAAAAAAGCCTCCACTAGGGGAGGCTCGATTCGTCTTTGCTTTCTGTTCACACGACGACAGGCCTTCCCTCAAGCGGGCCGGATAAACGAGAAAGCAAAGAAGAATGGTGCGTGCATAGGTGTGTCCTTGAAGTAACTTCATAACCATTAAGGGATTTGCCGGTCTGATGCAAGTAAAACTTGCCCGCGGGCGGGGATGGGGGCAGGGTATCCGGTTAAGAAAATGGCATATGAGCGATGTTCTATTGACTCTGTTTTTATGACTGAAACCCAGTGGGGGAGGTACAGACGATGGCGATTATTTTCGATCTGGGACGGGTGGTGGTGAGCTGGGATCCGGTAGGCATAGTGCGTTCGGTGCGTGGCCCGCAAGGGGCTGAACAGTTGACCGAGCAGCTCTTTAACCACCCGGATTGGCTGGAGGTAGACAGAGGCACCATGTCGCTCCACACCATGGCCCGGGAAGCGCAAGCGCGCACCGGCCTCTCGACGGCGGAGAATCTGGCCATTTTACAGGCAGTTCCCGCTTCCCTGCTGCCAGATCCCGCTATGCTAACCCTGATAGCCGAGCTGCACGGGGCGGGGCACACCCTGTATGCCCTCTCCAACATGGGTCATGCCAGCATCGACTGGCTGGAGCAGCATCAGGATTTCTGGCGCTTCTTCAGCGGCAAGGTGGTCTCGGCTCGGGTGCGGATGATGAAGCCGGAGCCGGATATCTATCGCTATCTGCTGGTGTCGTTCGATCTGAAACCGGCAGAGTGTCTCTTCATCGATGACAGTCCCGCCAACATCGCGGCCGCCGAGGCCCTCGGTATCAGGGGGATCGTCTTTACCGACGCGGCGAGTTGTCGTCAGCAACTGGGTGAGCTGGGCTGTTTGCCCGCCACCGGCAAGGGGTGATGCCCCTGTAGGAGCACTATGGAGCATGGCCGGTTTCGCAATTGGCTCAGTCACTATCCCGAGGCGACCCTGATCATCGCCTGCAAGGATGGCAGTGGTTATCAGCTCTGTGTTGAGGCAGAAGGGGAGTGCCTCTGCCTGACCGACAGCGAGGGAGGGAGCCTGACCTTCACCTCGCTGGATCAGGCGCAGGGTTTCTTGCGAGCCCATCGGGTTCACCAAGCAAGATTACGAATTTATGACGCCCAAAATGAAGATTTAGCAGCAGAATCACAGGAAATAATCATCAAGTTTTAATTTTAACCAGACTCTTTAAGGGTCTATTCAGTTTGTTTGCCGCACAATACTGCACCTGTTCATCATCCGGAGCTGTTTAATGGGTGCCAATGTAGTTGTACTGAATCAGGGATATGATCACTCTTTTCAAGCCAGGGAACAGCTGCTGATTGAGCGACTGGCAAGTTTTGACGAGCTGGTTGTCTCTTTTTCGGGACGGTTGGAATCCTGCTACAGCATCGAGCTGTGCCGCGCTGCCGGTGTGAAAATCCACGCAATTACCCTCGATAATCCGACCCGCAGTCGCAGCGAAGTGGCCCGAGCCCGCCGTTATTGCCAGCGTTATGGCATAGATCACTGGGTCATCAAGAGTGACGAGATCGTCTTTTGCGATCGCCTGCCAAATATTGAAGGGCTGATCGACCCGGTTCGCCGCATTGGTGAGTATGTGCAGACTCGTCCGGAATGGACTCATCTGCCGTTGCTGGTTCCGGCAGCGGTGGAGGAGCGTGATGATTATCTTGCCCAGTTCGGGTCTCTGCCTGCCAACTCAATCTGGTTTTTTGCCGACAACGGATTGATGCGTCGCGATTATCGTTACGGCTTCAACAAGCGTCAGCTCGGTCGTTGGGGCAAGGGGAGCAACGGTTGCCTCAGCAATCGCTTCACCAATCCACGGCAGCTTGAGCAGCGTTATCTGCAAATGGTGGATCAAGCCGAGCAGATGCTGGCCGACATGGGGCTGGACGAGGCACAGGTCTTTTTCCATACCCTGTGTGACTGCTCCACCACCCTGGCCCGGGTGCGTCTGCCCGAGCATCAGCGTGCGCAGGCCTTTGATATGCAATCGGATATTTTGTCCGCCCTCAAGGGGAGCAAGTTCGATCTGGTGACCCTGGATATGGCACAGAAAGAGCGGCACGATCTCGCCATCTAGCCTGCGGGCAAGCGATGCGGGTGCCAGAACGTGAGTGCTGTCATAGGCAAGGGGCGACGGGACTGTTTATACTGTCGCCCTTTTCACCCGTTACCGAGCTTCGCCCTATGAAACCCTTCTCCCGTCTGCTGATTGCCCTGTGCCTCTCCCCCGTATTGGCGCAGGCTGCCCCTCTTTCTCAGGTGACGCTGCCCGATGGTCGGCAGGTTCAGCTCAACGACGACTTCACCTGGGAGTATCTGGTGGTCAAACCGGCAGAACCCGTACAGGGCGTGGCTGCTGATGGGAAGGCTGGGGCCGTGGTGGCCGTCGCTGCTCCGGTGCTGACCGATCAGGCCAAGGCCAATCCGGAACTGCTTGCCCAGATGGCGCGTGACGGTGTGGTGGTCAAGCTGGACAAGATCGAGGGATCTGACCCGCTGGTGCTGACCTTTATGGTGAGCAATACCGGCACCCGCAATGTGGTCGGGGTGCGTGGCATGGTGACCCTGTTCAGTGCTGACGGAGTGCAGCTGAGCCGTCAGGAGGCCCGCTTCTGGGTTGCCGAGAACCGCCTGCCGGAAACCTATCTGCGCAAGGGGCAAGCCCGTCCGTCGCTGGCCCTCGAGATCCCCCGTCCTGCCGGATTGACCGGTCAGCCGCTGGTGCGTGTCGAAATTGACGAGGTGGTCTTCCGCTGATTTGGCGTTGTTCCGGCCCATGCAAACCGTGTGGGCCGGCAACTTGTTGCCGCTGACACCCCCTGCAATATCTGCTTACATCTGACATTGTTCTGCAACAGCTTGCAGCTCGGCAAGCCGGGAACCTGATCGCACAATGACTCCATACCAGCTCGCTAGCAACGGGCCCAATCACATGGAGTTATCATCATGAAAAAAGCAACTGTCTCTCTTCTGGTTCTGGCCGGGTTTGCCTCTACTTCCGTCATGGCGCAGGATGCCTTTAGCTACGCCAAGGGCGCGGCTACCTGGGCGCACACCAAATCCGACTATCTGAACAACAACCCGCTGTTCCCCCGTGATGCCAGCAATCAGGGCACTCGCGATTTTGGCGGTGTGACGCTGGATCTCTCCAAATCGTTCTCCAACAACTTCTATGGTCGTCTGCTCTCCGAGGGCACCTCTGCCCAGCACGGCAATGACAGCATGGGGATCGGCAGCCTGGGTATCGGTGTTTTCACCCCGCTTAGCACTGGCCTGAACCTCTACGGTGAAACTGGTCTGATGGGTTACACCATGGAGCGCGAGCAGGCGTATGACGTTAAGGGCTGGGATCTGGTGAGCCGCAAGAGCAGCGGCAGCATGTACGGTGAAGTGGGTCTGCGCTACGACATCGGCAATGTCGAGCTCTCCACCGCTTATCGCTACGCCAACATGACCGACGATATGCACGACTTCAAGGTGGGCGGAGCCTACAAGCTCAACCAGAACTGGGCGCTGACTGCCGATTACACCTATCGCAACTGGGATCTGCAAAAAGGTTCCATCTCCAGCCTGGGTGTGAAGTACAGCTTCTAATTTTCCTTCCCGTAGTCCGTAGTGTCTTGTTTTTTTACCCATGGCGTTCGCCATGGGTTTTTTCTTTTTCCGGTGATCCCTTTTTTCTCCTTGTGTCGTATTAGTCGCAAATAGTTATACAACTTTAATTTTTTTGTATAACTGCTATAACTGAATCAATGCTTATACAAGGAGCGTCATCATGTACAAGATTAAAGTCGGTATCAGTGCCTGCCTGCTGGGACAAGAGGTACGTTTCGATGGGGGCCACAAGCGCTCCAGTTTCTGCGAACGGGATCTTGGCGCTCACTTTGACTATCACCCCGTCTGTCCCGAGATGGCCATTGGTCTAGGGGCGCCTCGCGCCGCCATCCGGCTGGTCAAGCGCAACGGCGAGATCCGCGCCGAGGCGAGCAACGGTAGCTTCGATGTCACCGAAAAGCTGATTGCCTTCAGCGAGCAGAAAGCGCGCCAGCTCGACTTTATCTCCGGCTATATCCTCTGTGCCAAATCACCCAGCTGTGGCATGGAGCGGGTCAAGGTCTATGGCGCCAACAACGAGGGGAGCGCCAAGGAGGGGATTGGCCTCTTTGCCAAGGCGTTGATGGAGGCCAACCCCCTGCTGCCGGTGGAAGAGGATGGCCGTCTGTGCGACCCCATCCTGCGGGAGAACTTCGTACTGCGGGTCTTCGCTTACCACGACTGGCAGCAGCTCTGCGCCCGCGGCATCACCGCCTCTGCACTGATCCGCTTCCACTCTCGCTACAAGTATCTGGTGCTCTCCCATGCCACCACCCACTACCGCATCCTCGGCAAGCTGCTCGGCAATCTGGGCAAGTCCACCAATTTGCAGGAGGTGGCCGACAACTACATCAAGGGATTGATGACGGCGCTGACCCTGCGAGCCAACCGCCGCAGCCACACCAATGTGCTGATGCACCTGCAGGGCTACTTCAAGCGGGTGCTGACCCCGGCCCAGAAGCAGGAGCTTGCCGATACCATCGACAAGTACCGCACCGGCATCTTCCCCTTGCTGGTGCCGCTCACCCTGATCCGTCACTACCTGCGCGAGTACCCCAATCCCTATCTCGCCGAGCAGGTTTATCTCAATCCGCACCCCGATACGCTGAAATTGCGTTACGGGCTCTGAATCCGTTCTGTTTCCCCGGCGCATGGTTTGCGCCGGGGAGCCTTACCCCTCTGTTTGATGGACGTTGTCATGTCTGATTTATCGCAAGAAGTTGCTCCTCTCGCTGATGAGGGGATCTACCCCATTCGCGAGGTCTCCCGTCTCACCGGCGTCAACGCCGTGACCCTGCGCGCCTGGCAGCGCCGCTACGGGTTGGTGCAGCCGGCCCGTACCGAAAAGGGCCACCGCCTCTACAGCGAGCAGGATATTCGCCAGATCGGCGAGATCCTGAGCTGGCTGGAGCGGGGAGTGAGTATCGGGCAGGTGAAGGGGCTCTTGAGTGAACCCCATTCCGAGCCGGTGAGCGATCACTGGCAGCAGACCCTGGAGCAGTTCAGTCAGGCGCTGCTTGCCTTCAACCAGCGCAAGGCGGAGGCCGAGCTCAACGATCTGCTGGCGAGCTACCCGTTCGAACTGGTGCGCAGTCGGGTACTGCAACCGCTGGTGGAGCGGCTGCTGGGGCTGTGGCGCGAGCGGCCCGATGGCGAGCTGCTGCAACAGGTGTGGCTGGGCTGGCTCCATACCCGCTTCGCCCGCCACCTGATCGAGCAGGAGAAGGGCGTGCCGATCACGCTGGCGAGCTGGGGACAGGTTGGCCCCCTCGATCTGGTGTGGGCCGCCTACGAGCTGATCGGTCAGGGCTATGAGGTGCAACTGCTGGGGGCGGTGGAGCCGCGCCATGCCAGCCTGCTGGAAGGACGTGCGGCCACTCCCTGGCTGGTGCTGCTGGGGGCCGGGCTTGGCAAACAGGAGCTGGCCGCCGGGTGGCCCGCAGGCACACGCCTGTTTGGCGAACTGGGGCGCCTCTACGACGATGAGTGGCTTAAAGCCCACGGCTGGCAGGCGAGCCTTGCCGAGCTGATGGCAGACGTACCTGCTGCGGCTGGCGCCAGCGGACGCGGGAGGAAAAAATCATGAAACTGGTCTGGTTTCGCCACGATCTACGCCTTGCCGACAACCCCGCGCTGCGGCATGCCTGCGCCGGTGATGAGTCGGTGGCCGCGCTCTTTATCATCTCTCCCACCCAGTGGCGGCAGCACAAAATGGCCCCGATTCGTCAGCGCTTTATGTTGGCGCAGGTCGATGTGCTGGGCCGCGAGCTGGCGGCCCTCGGCATCCCGCTCCATCTGCTGCGAGTGGAGACTTTTGCCGAGGCGCCCGCTGCGTTGGCAGACCTCTGCCGCGAGCTGGGGGTGACCCAGCTCTACGCCAATCAGGCTATCGAGATCGATGAGCAGCGTCGCGACCACGCCGTCAGCGCCGCGCTGGCAGAGCAGGCGGTGGGTTGCCACTGGCTCAACGGCTGTTGCGTATTGCCGCCGGGGCGGGTGCTGACCGGGTCGGGGGAGATGTTCAAGGTCTTCACCCCCTTCAGCCGCGCTTGGCTCAAGGCCCTCGATGAGGAGGGGTTTGTCATTCATCGCGCCCCTACAGCGCGCGGGGAACCCTTGCCGTGGCAGCCACTGGCCGAGCGGGCGTGGGTTGATGAGGCGCTCGGCGAGCTGACGGCGGATCCCCGCTGGCCAGTGGGGGAGGCAGAAGCTCTGCGTCGTTTGAACATTTTTCTGGAGCAGGCGGTGCTCGACTATGGCGAGACCCGGGATTTTCCTGCCATCGCGGGCACGTCCGTGCTCTCTCCCTATCTGGCGGCGGGCATCATCAGCCCCCGTCAGTGCGTGGCCGCGCTCCAGCAGCGGCTCGGCTATCGGCCCCAATCCAAGGCCCAGCCCGGCTTTGTCTGGCTCAATGAACTCATCTGGCGCGAGTTCTATCGCCACCTGTTGGTGCTGATCCCGACCCTCTCCATGAATCGCCCCTTCAAGCCCGAGACGGCGGCCTTGCCGTGGAGCTGGGATCCGGATGCCTTCGCCGCCTGGTGCGAGGGGCGCACCGGTTACCCCATCGTCGATGCGGCGATGCGCTGCCTCAACGCCACCGGTTGGATGCACAACCGGCTGCGGATGATAGTGGCGAGCTTTCTCACCAAGGATCTCCATATCCACTGGCGGCTCGGGGAGGATTACTTCATGAGTCGACTGATCGACGGGGATCTGGCAGCCAACAATGGCGGTTGGCAGTGGGCAGCGGGGACCGGCGCCGATGCGGCGCCCTACTTTAGGGTCTTCAACCCCACCACTCAGGGGCAACGATTTGATCCACAAGGGGAGTTTATCCGTACTTGGGTAACTGAACTGGCCGATATTCCCGCTGCTTATGTGCATCAGCCCCACGACTGGCTGCGACTCAAGGGGCGACAGGATTATCCGGCACCCATGGTGGATCACGCCGTTGCCCGGGTGAGAGCCATCGAGATGTTTCGCTCTCTGGAGAAATAGGATGAACGAGCCGCTGGCCCGCTTTATTGGCCTCTATCAGCAACTGGACAAACAGCAGTTGCACCGCTTGCCCGAGGTCTATGCCGAACAGGTGGTCTTTACCGACCCGGCTCACCGCATTGAGGGGCTGGCGGCCCTTGGCGACTATTTTGCCGCCCTCTATCAGCGCCTCGCCTACTGCCGTTTCGTCATCACCAGTCAGCAGCAGCAAGGGCCGCAGGCCTGGCTCGGCTGGACCATGACCTTCTCTCACCCCAGATTGCGTGGTGGTGAGCCGGTGACGGTGGAGGGGGCCACCCACCTCGAATTCGACGAGGTGGGCAAGGTGTGCCAGCACCGGGACTATTTTGACCTGGGCGCCATGCTCTACGAGCAGTTGCCGCTGCTTGGGCCCGTAGTGCGCACCATCAAGATGAGGCTTGGCGCATGAGCGGCCGGGTGCTTATTACAGGCGCGACTTCCGGCATCGGTCGCCAGTTGGCGCTGGATTACCGGCGGGCAGGCTGGCATGTGTGGGGTTGTGGCCGCGATGGTGAACGGCTGCAGGAGCTGGGGCTGCACGGCATCACGCCGCTGCAGTTCGATGCCCGGGATCTGGCCGCAATGAGCGGGGTGGCGGCTACGCTGCCATCCCTCGATCTACTGATCCTCAACGCAGGCAACTGCGAGTACATGGATGTGGCGGAGGAGTTTGACAGCGAGCTGTTTGCCCGTGTCATCGACACCAATCTGACCGCCACCGGCCATGCTTTGGCCGCCTTCTTGCCGCTGCTCGGGGCGGGATCTCGGCTTGCCATCGTCAGCTCGTCGGTGAGCTGGCTGCCGTTGCCACGAGCCGAGGCCTATGGCGCCTCCAAGGCGGCCCTCGACTATCTGGCGGATACCTTGCGCCTCGATTTGGCCAGCAAAGGGATCGGGGTGACCCTGATCCGCCCCGGCTTTGTCCAGACGCCGCTCACCGCCAAAAATGATTTTCCCATGCCCTGTCTGGTGACGGTGGAAGAGGCCTCACGGGCCATCATGGACGGGCTGACCGCTGGTCGTCACCAGATCCACTTTCCCCGCCGTTTCATCTGGTTGCTGCGCCTGCTTGGTGCGCTACCGGTGGGGCTCTGGCTGCGCCTTGGCCGCGCACTCGTATCGAAAGGAAGCCATTCATGAAGAAAAAGATCGCCATCGTCGGTTCAGGGATCTCGGGGCTCACCGCCGGTTTTCTGCTCCACAAACTCCATGACATTACCCTGTTTGAGGCGTCGCCGACTCTGGGGGGACACACTGCCACTGTCGATGTGAATCAGGCTGGCCGCAGCTATGCCATCGACACCGGTTTTATCGTCTTCAACGATCGCACCTACCCCAACTTCTTGAAGTTGCTGGCACGGATCGGCATGGCGCGGCAACCGGCCGAGATGAGCTTCTCGGTAAAGAGCCCGGAGGGACTGGAGTATAACGGTCACAACCTCGACACCCTGTTTGCCCAGCGCAGCAATCTGTTGAGTCCGCGCTTCTACGGCTTTGTCGCCGAGATTTTGCGGTTCAACCGGGAGGCACGGGCCTGGCTGGCAGATGGTCAACATCAGGGTGCTGGCCCCGAGCTGACCCTGGGAGACTTTCTGCTGGCGGGGGAGTTTAGTGACTACTTCGCCCGCCACTACATCTTGCCGATGGGGGCGGCGATCTGGTCATCGACCCTAGCCGATATGCGCGCCTTCCCCCTTGGCTTCTTCCTGCGCTTTTTTGCCAACCATGGCCTGCTCGATGTGGCCAATCGCCCCCAGTGGTACGTGATCCCGGGTGGCTCGCGGGAATATATCGGCCCCCTTACCGCGGGTTGGCAGTCGCAGATCCGCCTCGCCTGTCCGGTGCAGAGCGTGCGGCGGGACGCGGACGGCGTGGTGATCCAGAGCAGTTACGGCGAGGAGCGGTTTGATGAGGTGATCTTCGCCTGCCACAGCGATCAGGCGCTGGCGCTGCTGGCGGATCCCGGCGAGCGGGAGCAGGCCATCCTCGGCGACATGCCCTATCAGGCCAACGATATCTGGCTCCATACCGATGCTCGCTGCCTGCCCACCCGCCGCAAGGCATGGGCCAGCTGGAACTATCAGCTCGATGGCAACGATGAGGCGCGGCCGCTGGTGAGCTACAACATGAACATTCTGCAGGGGGTGAACTCGCCAGAGCCTTTCTGCGTCAGCCTCAACCCCAAGGGCAAGGTGGATGAGAGCAAGGTACTGCGCCGCTTCGTCTACCACCATCCGGTGTTCAATCAGGCCTCTATTGCCGCCCAGCAACGGCGCGCGGAGATCTGCGGCCAGCAGCACACCCACTTCTGTGGTGCCTACTGGTACAACGGCTTCCATGAGGATGGTGTGCGCAGCGCGCTGGATGTCGCCGGGCGCTTCGGAGCCGAGCTATGAACGGCGCCACCGTGGCCACCGAACATGAGCGTACAGACGAACTGGCTGGCGTCACCAGCGCCATCTGGCATGGCTCGGTGCGCCACCGCCGTTTTGCACCGCGGGCTCACGCCTTCTCCTACAGCCTTTTTATGCTGGGACTGGATCTCGACGAGCTGCCGCAGCTCGATCAGGGGCGCTGGTTCGGGGTGGAGCGCTCGGGGCTGCTTTCGTTTCACCGCCATGACTATCTCAAGGGGAGTGAGGGGAGCCTCAAGCAGGCGGTGTGGCAAAAGGTGAGCGAACTGGGTGGCGATGCCGAGCCCGATGGGCGGGTACTGCTGCTCGGCAATGTGCGCTGTCTGGGGTTCTACTTCAGCCCAGTCAACTTCTACTTCTGCTACCGGCAGGGCGAGGCGCGCTATCTGCTGGCAGAGGTGTCGAACACCCCCTGGAACGAGCGTCACTACTACCTGCTGGATTTGGCGGCGCTGGCACCCCATGACAAGGATTTTCACGTCTCCCCCTTTATGGGGCTGGCGATGCGTTATCACTGGCGGATCAGGCCGCCCGCGCAGGAGACTCTGATCCATATCGAGAGTCATCCCGTATCCGGTGAAGCCAAGCTGTTTGACGCCACCCTGGCGCTCACTCGCGAACCCTTGTCGCGCAAGGGGCTGGCGGCCCTGCTGGCCCGCTGGCCCTGGATGACCATGAAGGTGCTGCTCGGGATCTACTGGCAGGCCCTGCGTCTATTTATCAAACGAACCCCGATTTTTACCCATCCGGAGAGCCGCTAATGGAACTTGCTCAATCAACCCTCTCTGCCTCTTTCATCGACAAGGGGGCAAGACAACTGCTGCTCAATCTGCTGGGTCGCCTCGAACATGGCCAGCTGCTGCTGCGGGATGGCGGTGAGCGCCACAGCTTTGGCGTCGCTGGCACCGATCTGCATGCCGAACTGGTGGTGCAGGATCCTGCCTTCTATCGTCGCCTGTTGCTGGGGGGCAGCATTGCCGCCGGAGAAACCTGGGTGGAGGGGCTCTGGACCAGCCCGGATCCGGTGGCGCTGGTGCAGCTGCTGGCCCGCAATCTGACCCTGCTCGACTCCCTTGAGCGGCGCCTCGGCTGGCTCAGCTTCCCCTTCAACAAGGTGCGCCACTGGCTCAACCGCAATACCCTGACCGGTTCGCGCTCCAACATCGCCGCCCACTACGATCTCGGCAATACCCTCTATCAGGGGTTTCTCGACAGCCATATGCAGTACTCGAGCGCCATCTACCCGAGCGCCGACGCCACTCTGGAAGAGGGTCAGCAAGCCAAGTTGCGCACCATCTGCGAGCGGCTGGAGCTGGGGCCTGACGATCATCTGCTGGAGATTGGCACCGGCTGGGGGGCGCTGGCCGTCTATGCCGCCCGCCACTACGGCTGCCGGGTGACCACTACTACCATCTCCCGGGCCCAGCATGACTATGCCAAGGAGTGGATTGCGCGGGAGGGGCTGGGGGATCGCATCACCTTGCTGCTGGAGGATTACCGCAAGCTGGAGGGCACCTATGACAAGCTGGTCTCCATCGAGATGATCGAGGCGGTGGGTCACGCCTTCCTGCCCGACTATTTCCGCCAGTTGTCGCGGCTGCTCAAACCCGGTGGCCGTCTGCTCATTCAGGCCATCACCATCGCCGATCAGCGCCATGCCCAGTATTTGCGCGGAGTCGATTTCATCCAGCGCTACATCTTCCCCGGTGGCTGCCTGCCGAGCGTCTCCCAGATGGCGGGGTTGCTGGCGCGGGAGACCGACATGCAGCTGGTGCGGTTGCACGATCACGGCCATCACTATGCCCGCACCCTGGCTCACTGGTGCGATCGCTTTCTGGCGTTGGCGCCCGAGCTGCCCAAGCTAGGTTACAGCCAGGATTTCATCCGGCTGTGGCACTTCTACTTCGCCTATTGCGAGGGGGGATTCTGGGAGCGCACCATCAGTCTGGTGCAGCTGGAGGCCGCCAAGCCGGGGCCCGCTGGCTGGTCGGGTGATGTGCCAGTAAGCGGTCACTGACCATGTGGCAGTGGGCTCACCTGCTGGGGTTCAACCTCTACTGGTTGCTGGCGGTGAAGTGGCAGCAGCCGGGCCCGCTGCTGGCAATGTTGCTGCTGCACTTTCTCTTCTCACCCTGCCGCCAGCGTGACTGGCGGCTGCTCCCCATTGCGGTTGCCGGCTGTCTGCTGGATGTCCTGCTCTGGCAGCTCGGCCTGTTCCGGTTTCCTTCCGGTTTTCCCCTCTGGCTGGTGCTGCTCTGGCTTGGTTTTGCTCTCACCCTCTCCCATGGATTGCGCTGGCTGTTGCGCTTGCCTCGTTGGCAGCAGGCGCTGTTTGGCGTATTTGGCGGTGCTTCCTCCTATGTGGCGGGGGCTGCCATGGGGGCAGTAAACTTACCCTGGGGCATCTGGATCAGCACGGCGTTGCTGGCAGTGATCTGGATGTGGTGGTTACCCGTACTCCTGTGGGTAATGGTCAAGCTGGAGGGTGAATGATGACAAACACCTTTTCGACCGACTCGTTGCTTTTTTCCAAATGGACCAAAGAGAGCCAGCATGAGCTGACTGATCGCTTCTATCTGGTGGTTGCCTGCCAGCGGGATGCGCAGGGGCAGCTGATGCAGGTGGTGATGCAGGATATCAACACCCTGCAGGAACAGGAGATGGATTGGCATGAACTGGAAGACCCCAACCACTGGCATATGGGGTGGAATTAACCCGCTGCTGCTGGCGTTTACGCTCTTTGCTGCAACCGCGGTGCAGGCTTCTTCCTCCCCCTGGCAGCAGTTGCGCCCTGTCGGGCAGGGGGAGATGAACTGGCTATGGTTCAAGCTCTACGATGCCACCCTCTACAGTGCGAGCGGGCACTATCAGCCCGGTCACTATCCGCAGGCACTGACCCTCACCTATGCCAGAGCCATCGAGCGGGAAGATCTGCTGAGCGCCACCGCCGCCGAGTGGCAGCGACTCGGTCTTGGCTCCGACGCCGAACGTCAGCGTTGGCTCGGCCAGCTCGCTGCACTCTGGCCCGATGTGCAGGCGGGTGACCAGCTCACCTTCTATGTCGACAAGGGGGGGGCAGGCCACTTCTGGTGGCAGGAAAAACCCCTCGGCACCCTGGCCGATCCGCAATTCTCGGCCGCTTTTCTCGCCATCTGGCTGGCTGACAACAGCCGCGATCCCGCCCTTACCCGCCGCCTGCGTGGCCAACCCTGAACATGGAGTCTCTGATGTCCTTCTATCGTGCATACCGCTGGTTGCTGTTGCTCCCCTTTTTGCTGCTGAGTGGCTGTGGTGCCAGTCTCGATGACTATCGGGGGCAGGGGCCAAACTGGGATCTCGCCCGTTTCTTCAACGGCAAACTGGTGGCTCACGGCTTGGTAACCGACCGCAGCGGCGAAGTGACCAGTCGCTTTCGGGTCGAGATGGTGGGTCGTTGGAAGGATGGCAAGGGAGAGCTGTTCGAGCAGTTCTACTTTGTTGATGGCCGCCAGCAGACCCGTACCTGGTATCTGAGCAAGGGCGATGATGGTCATTGGCGCGGTACTGCTTCCGATGTGGTGGGGGAGGCGGTGGGCAAAAGCCAAGGGTTTGCCCTCAACTGGCGTTATCAGCTCGATCTGGCGCTGCCGGATGGCGAGGTGGTGCGGGTGAGCTTCGATGACTGGATGTACCTGCTGGACGAAGATCGTCTGATCAATCGTGCCGAGATCAGCAAGTTCGGTATCCATCTTGGCGAGGTGATCCTCTATATCGAACGTCAGCCCTGACCGTTAACGCAAGATAACGGCCAGTAAAAAGCGCGCCGATGGCGCGCTTTTGTTTACCGAAAAACCAGAGTCATCAGATGATGCGGTTCTCTTCCAGCATCTTACGGCGGGCCTCTTCCTTAGCCATCTTCTTCTTGCGGTTGTCACAGGGTTCCGGGCAATCGCACTCTTTCTCGATGCCGACGCTACCCAGACCGCCACAGGAGCCGGAGATGGTCTTCTTCTGGAAGATGTAACCGATAGCCATGGCGGCTATCACCAGCATGAATACCCCGAAGGTGATCAGAAAAATCTGCATCTCTACCTCTTACTTCTTGACCAGATAGGGCTTGAAGGCATCTGAGTAAGCCTCTTCAAAGCCGTTGTCCGTCTTGGTGATCACGAAGATCGCCAGGCCGCGCTCGTTGGCATAGGCCAGGCTTTTCTCGGTCCCCATCACCATAAACACGGTGGCCAACCCGTCTGCGGTCATGCAGGAGGGGTGGATCACGGTGACCGACACCAGACGGTGCTGGATCGGCTTGCCGCTGCGCGGATCTATGGTGTGGGAGAAGCGCTGACCATCCAGTTCATAGTAGTTGCGGTAATCGCCGGAGGTGGCCACCCCGTTGTCACCGGGCACGATCACCTCTTGCACCGTGCCGGTGCCTGTGGTGGGCTTCTCGATGGCCACGCGCCAGGGGTGACCCTTGCCGTTGACGCCATTGATCCGCAGCTCGCCGCCAATTTCGACCAGATAGTTGCGCGCACCCAGAGACTCCAGATGCTCGGCCACCTTGTCCACACCAAAGCCCTTGGCGATGGCGGAGAGATCGACGTAGAGGTCCGGAATATCTTTTTGCAGGGTGTCGGCATCCACCGAGGTGATGACGTGCAGGTTGCCCAGACCGGTTTTCTGGCGAGTCTGGGTGATCAGCTCGTCGGAGGGAACCTTGGTCGGCTTCTTGTCCGGGCCAAAGCCCCACAGATTGACCAAGGGGCCAACGGTGACGTCCAGCGCCCCCTGGCTCTCACGGCCAATGTGAATGGCCTCTGTGACGACCCGTGCGGTATCGCGGGAGACCACTACCGGTTTGTTGTCACGGCTCTGGTTGAAGCGCGACAGTTCGGAATCGGGGCGATAGGTCGACATCTGATCGTTGACCCGCTCCAGCAAGACATCGACCTCGGCCTGCAATTTGGCTGGATCGGTGATGGCGCTGTCCGCCACCTTGATGGAGTAATAAGTGCCCATGGTGCTGCCGGTGATGTGGATCTCCGGTTTGGATTGGACCGTCTCCTGACCGCACCCAGTCAAGAAAAAGGCTAGCCCGAAGGCTAGCCAGGTCTTTACAACACTGTGCATGGATTAACCACCAAAGTCATCCAACAGGATGTTTTCGTCTTCAACGCCCAAGTCTTTGAGCATGTTGATGACGGCAGCGTTCATCACCGGAGGTCCACACATGTAGAACTCGCAATCTTCCGGTGCTTCGTGGTTCTTGAGATAGTTCTCGTAGAGCACGTTGTGGATGAAGCCGGTGTAGCCGTCCCAGTTGTCTTCCGGTTGCGGATCAGACAGGGCGACGTTCCAAGTGAAGTTCTCGTTCTCGGCGGCGAGCATGTCAAAGTCTTCGACATAGAACATTTCGCGCTTGGAGCGGGCACCGTACCAGAAGCTCATCTTGCGCTTGGACTTCAGGCGACGCAGCTGGTCGAAGATATGGGAACGCATCGGCGCCATACCTGCACCACCGCCGATGAATACCATTTCGGCATCGGTGTCCTTGGCGAAGAACTCACCGAACGGACCGGAGATAGTCACCTTGTCGCCAGCCTTCAGGCTGAAGATGTAGGAGGACATCTGTCCCGGAGGGGCAGTCCAGTTGCTGGGCGGCGGGGTCGCGATACGCACGTTCAGCATGATGATGCCGAACTCTTCCGGATAGTTGGCCATGGAGTAGGCACGGATGATTGGCTCATCGACCTTGGACTCCAGCTCAAAAATCTTGAAGCGATCCCAGTCACCGCGATACTCCTCGGGAATATCGAAGTTCTTGTAGTGCACGTGGTGAGCCGGGGCTTCAATCTGGATATAACCACCGGCGCGGAACGGCACGCTCTCGCCATCGGGGATCTGCAGCTTGAGTTCCTTGATGAAGGTGGCCTTGTTATCGTTGGAGATAACAGTACATTCCCACTTCTTCACCCCGAAGATCTCTTCCGGCAGTTCAATATCCATGTCGGAGCGAACGGTAACCTGACAGGCCAGACGCTCGCCATGACGGGCTTCGCCCTTGCTGATGTGATCCAGTTCGGTCGGCAGAATGTCGCCGCCACCGGATTTCACCCGTACCTTGCACTGGCCGCAGGAGCCACCGCCGCCACAGGCGGAGGAGACGAAGATACCGCTGCCAGCCAGCACGCCGAGCAGCTTGCCACCGGCCGGGCTGGTCACAGCCTTGGCCGGGTCACCATTGATGCTGATTGTCACGTCGCCCGCGGTCACCAGCTTGGACTTGGCGAACAGAATGACTGCCACCAGTGCCAGCAGGATCACGGTAAACATGACCACACCCAAAATAATTTCCATCTATCGTTCCTTTCTGATTGCAGGAAAGCCGATTACAGGGAGATACCAGAGAAGGACATGAAGCCCAGCGCCATCAGACCGGCGGTGATGAAGGTGATGCCCAGACCGCGCAGGCCTTCCGGAACATCGGAATACTTCATCTTCTCGCGGATACCTGCCAGCGCAACGATCGCCAGCATCCAGCCTGCCCCTGAACCCACACCGTAGACCACAGACTCCATGAAGTTGTAGTCACGCTGCACCATGAAGGAGACGCCACCGAAGATGGCGCAGTTCACGGTGATGAGCGGCAGGAAGATACCCAGCGCGTTGTAGAGTGCCGGGAAGTACTTGTCCAGCGCCATCTCCAGGATCTGTACCAGTGCTGCAATCACACCGATGAAGGTGATGAAGCTCAGGAAGCTCAGATCCAGGCCGGATACCAGAGCGCCATCTTTAAGCACGTAGTTGTAGATCAGGTTGTTGGCAGGAACCGCGATGGTCTGCACCACAATAACGGCAATACCCAGACCCATGGAGGTCTTTACCTTCTTGGACACCGCCAGGAAGGTACACATCCCCAGGAAGAAGGAGAGTGCCAGGTTTTCGATGAAGATCGATTTAATCAACAGACTCAGATAGTGTTCCATACCTTAATCCTTCGCCTCCACCTGCTTGGGATCCTTGGTGCGCACGCCCCAAATGATCAGACCAATGATGAAGAATGCACTCGGCGGCAGCAGCAGCAGGCCGTTGGGCACATACCAGCCACCGTTGTTCACCAGCGGCAGCAGCTCGATGCCGAACCAGGTGCCGGAGCCCAGCAGTTCACGCACGGTCGCGACACTCAGCAGAATGGCACCATAGCCCAGACCGTTGCCGATACCATCCAGGAAGGAGGGCAGCGGGGCGCTCTTCATGGCGTATGCTTCAGCGCGGCCCATTACGATACAGTTGGTGATGATCAGACCCACGAAGACCGACAGTTGCTTGGAGATGTCATAGGCGTAAGCCTTGAGCACCTGGTCAACCACGATAACCAGTGAGGCGATGATCGCCATCTGCACGATGATCCGGACGCTGTTCGGGATCTGGTTGCGGATCAGGGAGATGAACAGGTTTGAGAAGGCGGTGACCGCCATGACCGCGAGGGTCATTACAAACGCAGTTTTCATCTGGCTGGTAACCGCCAGTGCAGAACAGACACCCAGCACCTGCAAGGCGATGGGGTTGTTGCCCAGCACAGGCGTCAACAGCAACTTCTTCATTTCGCTCTTGTCAGCCATTGTTGATTTCTCCTGCACGAACCTTGGCCAGGAAAGGACCGAAGCCCTTGGGACCCATCCAGAAGTCGAAGGTATGCTGTACGCCGTTACCGGTCAGAGTGGCACCGGAGAGACCATCGATCTCGTGCTCGGAGCCCGCCGGAGCATGGCCCTTGATGACGCGCAGCGCCGGCATGCCATTCTGGTCGAACAGTTTCTTGTCCTTGAACAGCGCCTGCCAAGCCGGGTTTTCGATCTCGCCACCCAGACCCGGTGTTTCACCGTGGTCATAGTAGGTGATGCCCTTGATGGTCTGGCCATCAGCGGCAACGGCGACGAAGGCATACATGGTCGACCACAGACCCTGACCGTAGATGGGCAGGATGATGCTGTCGATCTTGCCTTCGGCATCCTTGGCGAAGAATACCGGGATCTGCTTGGAGATCTGACGCAGGCTGGCCTTGTCGTCAGCGGCGGCAAGACGGATGCTGCGGGCCGGATCTTTGGCTGCCTGCTTGGTGTCGAAGTTGTCGGCATCGCCGTCAACAAAGTCACCGGTTGCCAGATCCACCAGACGGGCTTCGATCTTCTCGCCGTACAGTTTGGCCAGATCGCGCTTGGCCACTTCGCTCACATCCACACCGGCTACGGCGAGAATGTTGCTCTGCTTGTCCAGCGCCTTGTTTTCCTGCTGGGTAGAACGCAGGCCCACAGCGGCAACAGATACCACGATGGAACAGGCCAGACAGAGGCCGGTGACCACGCTGACGGTGCCGAGGGTTGAATCTTTATTAAACGCCACGAGCAATCCTCCGCTTGATGTTTGCCTGAGCGACGAAGTGGTCAAACAGGGGAGCAAACAGGTTCGCAAACAGAATGGCCAGCATCATGCCTTCCGGGAACGCAGGGTTGACCACGCGAACCAGCACGACCATTACGCCGATCAGGGCGCCATACCACCACTTGCCTTTGTTGGTAAAGGCTGCGGAGACAGGGTCGGTCGCCATGAAGGCCATACCGAAGGCGAAGCCACCCAGTACCAGATGCCAGTGCCACGGCATGTTGAACATGGGGTTGGTATCGGAACCGATGACGTTGAACAGCAGGGAGGTGGCGATCATACCGATCATCACGCCGGCGATGATGCGCCAGGAGGCGATGCGCATGTAGACGATCATGGCGGCACCCAGCAGGATCATCAGGGTAGAGACTTCACCGATGGAACCCGGCAGGTTACCCAGGAAAGCGTCCATCCAGCTGATAGCCTGGCCGGTTGCACCGTTGATCAGCGCCATCTGGCCGCCTTGGGCCCACTGGCTCAGGGCAGTCGCGCCGGAGAAGCCGTCAACGGCAACCCACACGGCGTCACCGGAGATCTGGCCCGGGTAGGCGAAGAACAGGAACGCACGACCAGCCAGCGCCGGGTTCAGGAAGTTCTTGCCGGTACCACCGAACACCTCTTTGGCCATCACCACACCGAAGGTGATACCCAGCGCAGCTTGCCACAGGGGCAGCTCGGGCGGCACGATCAGGGCAAACAGAATTGAGGTTACGAAGAAGCCTTCGTTGATCTCGTGTTTGCGCACCATGGCGAACAGCACTTCCCAGAAACCACCAACAAAGAAGACGGTGATGTAGATCGGGAAGAAGTGGGTGGCGCCGATCAGCATCTTGCTGCCGATACCGGCTACAGCCGGATCGAGGGAGGCGCCCAGCATGGTAGCCAGGGCATATTGCCAGCTGCTGGCACCGGCTGCCGAGCCCATATGGGCAATGGCGGCAATCGCTTGGTTACCAACGTTGTACATGCCCCAGAACATGGCCGGGAACACGGCCAGCCACACCATGATCATCATGCGCTTCAGATCGAGCGCATCACGAACGTGGGAGGCGTTGCGGGTAACGCTACCCGGGGTGTAGAACAGGGTGTACGCCGCTTCGAACAGGGCATAGTACTTGGCGTACTTTCCACCCGGTTCGAAGTGGTGTTCCATATTTTCAAGAAGTTGCTTGAAACTCATCGCTTAACCTTCCAGTTCAATCTTGGTCAGGCACTCACGCAAGATCGGGCCGTACTCTGTCTTGCCGGGGCAGACAAAGGTACAGAGCGCCAAATCTTCCTCATCCAGCTCCAGGCAGCCCAGTGCTTGCGCACCGTCGGTATCGCCGGAGACCATGTCCCGCAGCAGCAGGGTCGGCAGGATGTCGAGTGGCATCACCCGCTCATAGTTGCCGATAGGCACCATGGAACGGTCACTACCGTTGGTAGTGGTGGTGAAGTTGATCAGCTTGCCCTTCATCAGATGAGAGAGGGTGGTACGGGTGATAGAGAACTTGTTGGCGCTGGGGTTGATCCAGCCCAGGAACTCTTTCTCGCGACCTTCACCCAGCACGCAAACCTGATTGTGGTAGCGGCCCAGGTAGTCGTGAACACCTTCGGCTTTGGCACCACTCAGGATAGAACCGGAGATGATACGGTTTTCGTCGGCACGCAGCTCATTATTGGTGAGCTGACTGATGCAGGCGCCCAGACGGGTACGCAGCAGACGCGGCTTGAGCACGTTCGGGCCAGCCAGCGCGATCACCTTGTCAGTGAAGATCTGACCGGTGGTGAACAGCTTGCCGAATGCAATCACATCCTGATAGTTGATGTGCCACTGCACCTTGGTGCTGCTGACCGGATCCAGGAAGTGGATATGGGTACCCGGCAGACCGGCAGGGTGCGGACCAACGAAGATCTCTTCCTTGACCTGAGCCAGCGGAGAGTGGGGCAGACTGCCTTCGCCTTTACAGACGTAGACTGCGCCGTCGGTCAGGCGGGTCAATACGGCCAGACCATCGAGGAAGGCCTGCGGCTGTTCCTTGATAATCAGCTCGGCATCGGCTGCCAGCGGGTTGGTGTCCATTGCAGTCACAAAGATGGCGCGCGGGGCAGACGCTACCGCGGGGACTTTGCTGAACGGACGGGTACGCAACGCAGTCCACTGACCTGATGCGACCAGGATCTCTTGCACCTTGCTGCGCTCGAGCTTGGCCAGCTCGGCAGAGGCAAAATGCTCAAACGTCACCTGTTCATCGGAACCGTCGAGGTCGATGACCACAGACTGGAGAACACGTTTGGCACCACGGTTGATCTCTGAAACCACACCGGTGGCAGGAGCTGTGAATTTAACGCCCGGATTCTTCTTGTCTTCAAAAAGATCCTGACCTTTGATGACGCGATCACCTACTTTGACGAACATAGTAGGTCGCATCCCCACAAACTCCTCGCCCAGTGTCGCAACACGGGTGATGGCGGGGCCATCGTAGATTACTTGCTCTGGCGCACCCAGCACGGGGATGTCCAGTCCTCTTTTGATTGTAATCATACTTACTTGCACTACCGTTACGGGAGAGGTTGGTTAGCGCCGAGAAATACATCACGACGGGTGGTTGAATGAGTCGATGTTGTGGTTGCGCCAGGTGGGCAGGCTCAACAATTATTCAACATGCAGGCTCACTCAAAAGCGCTTGAGTTTACCACTTAAGGTGCATTTTCTGCCATGCCAAATGGGCAAAATCCCCGTGCCATCACAAAATTAACCTGCAATGAATAAGCCCCTGACACCTTGTAAGTAGTGGTTTTAAAGGTTTTTTTATTTCGATACCTCGATGGGGGTATTTGCCTTTGTCTCTACTATCAGCAAAAAGCCTTGATGCCGAAATATACCCCCTTGGATGTAACCTTTTCGGGGCCAATGGGGGAAATATGTTTAATTTTTGTTGGCAGGTTCTCGAGGGGAATCCAGTGGTACAACCGGTTTCAGGAGAGTGACGGTTTGCCAACGCAGCTCGGGGTGCGCGGGGCGTGGCCTTTTTCCTGCCACTCGGTCTCTGTGTAGGTATGCAACGCCAGTGCATGAACGGCACCGGCCAGCTCGTCGGCCAGCACAGCATTGACCTGACGATGACGGGCCAGCAGCCGCTGCCCTGCAAATTGCTCGCTGACGATCACCACCTTGAAGTGGCTCTCAGATCCCGGTTCCACACGGTGCATGTGGCTCTCGTTGATCACCTCCAGCACGGTGGGGGAGAGGGCGGCGGTCAGCTTGGCTTCAATCAGTTGTTGGATGGTCATCGGGTCGGCTTCCAGAGTGAATGTCGGGCCATTCTATCGGCAGTCGCGGGATGGAATAAGCCCCCATAAGAGGGAAATCACCCGTCAGTTGCCCCCTTGATGCGCATCGAACTGGTGAAATTCCTGCTCCTCGCTAGAATAGCGCCACTTTGCGTCGCCCCTGGCGCCTGTATACACGAATCAAGCCGAGGTTGGACTCTTCCTATGCAAACCCTTCTCGACACTCCCCATTGCCAGCTCACGCTCTACCGCTATCCGCGCCAGAGTCAGGAGACCCTGCAAGCCTGGGATGCGGCTGACGAATACCTGATCAACACCCTGGCGGAGTCTCCCCTCGAGCAGGCGGGCCCCGTCATCATCATGAATGACGGTTTTGGCGCGCTGGCTGCCTATCTGCATCCGTACTCCCCCTGCTGCGTCACCGACTCCTACATCAGTGAGCGGGCGACCCTGGCCAATCTGGCCGAAAACGGACTGGATGCAGGCGGGATCCGCTTGCAGGATGCGCTGGCGCCGCTGCCCGATGCCCCTGCGCTGGTAGTGATCAAGGTCTCCAAATATCAGGCTCTATTGGAGCAGCAACTGCTGGCATTGCGTGCGGTGGTGACACCGGCAACCCGCGTTATCGCTGCCGGCAAGGCGAAGGATATTCATACCTCCACCCTCAAGTTGTTCGAGAAGTATTTGGGGCCTACCCGTACCTCGCTGGCCTGGAAGAAGGCGCGCCTCATTCACTGCGAGCCGCAGGCAGAACGTCCCGCGCTGGCCAACCCCTTCCCGACTGTCTGGCCGCTGGAGGGGAGTGGCATGCTCATCCACAACCATGCCAACGTCTTCTCGCGCACCAGTCTCGATATCGGTGCCCGCTTTATGCTGGACAACCTGCCCATCCACAGTGCCCGCAAGGTGATCGATCTGGGCTGTGGCAACGGGGTGCTGGGTCTGTCGCTGCTCGCCAAAGACAGCGAGGTGGAGGTGACCTTTATCGATGAATCCTATATGGCGGTTGCCTCGGCACAGCTCAACGTCGAGCACAATCTGCCCGATGCACTGCCGCGCGCCCGCTTTATGGTCAATAACTGTCTCGATGGCGTGGCGGTCGGCTCGGCGGATCGGATCCTCTGCAACCCTCCTTTCCATCAGCTACAGGCGATCACCGATCATATTGCCTGGCAGATGTTCAGCGATGCGCACCGGGTGTTGCCTCAAGGGGGTGAACTCTGGATAGTAGGCAACCGTCATCTGGACTATCACAACAAACTCAAGCGCTTGTTTGCCAACGCACAAGTCGTTGCGTCGAACAGCAAATTCGTTATTTTGAAAGCCATCAAACGCTAAAGCCAAAGGAAACCATGATGAAAAAGTCACTCTTGCTGCTGGCCGCCCTGATGCTGGGCGGGTGTGCCACTCATTGGCCGGAGACGGCGCTGCTCAATCCGCAGGTGATCCCCGCCAACCAGCAATACTACTCTGGCAATCGCATCACCATGGAAGGGGTAGACAAGCGTGAGGCTGCCTATGTCTTCTCTATCAAACATAAAGAGAAAGCGCCCGTGTTGGTCAACAGCGAACGTCCGCTCAACCTGCTGATGGCCGAGCGGCTGGCCGAAGGGCTGCGCAGCCAGGGTCTCGAAGTGAGTAACAGTGGCACCACCAACCTGACGCTGGTGATCTCCAACGCCGCAGTCAATGTGGAAGAGAAGACCTTTACCTATGTCACCAAATCCCGCGTCAGCCTGCAGGTGATCGCCGATTTCCAGGGCAACCGTCTGACCAAGCAGTTCAACATGTCCTCCAGCAAGGAGAGCCCGAGCGAGCCAAGCATGGCCGACCTGGAGTCTACACTGAACCTGCAACTGGGTAGCGTGCTGCAGCAGATCATGGCGGATGATGCGCTGCGCGGTTACCTGAAAGGTCAACCGAACGGTGCAGGGGTCTGATGATGAAAAAACTCTGGTTGCTGGCCATGCTGATCGCCCCGCTGGCGTTCGCGGGCCCGAAAGTCAGAATGGAGACCAACCACGGCAATATCGTGGTGGAGCTGGCGTCCAAGCAGGCGCCCCAGACGGTGAAGAACTTCCTGCGCTACGTGGCTGATGGCAGCTATGACGGCAGTATCTTCCACCGGGTGATCCAGGATTTCGTGGTGCAGGGTGGGGGCTACAACCAGCAGTTCCAGCAGCTGCCGACTTATGAACCTGTGGTCAACGAGTCGCGTGGCGGTCTGCCCAACAAGCGTGGCTCCATCGCCATGGCTCGCACCCAGGCGGTTGACAGCGCTACTCGCCAGTTCTACTTCAATCTGGTCGACAACAATAACCTCAACGCCGGTGGCTCTGCGGGTTATACCGTGTTCGGTCAGGTGGTGCAGGGGATGGAGGTGCTGGACAAGCTGGCTCAGGTACAGACTGGTTACAGCCCCATTCTGCGCGCCAACGATGTGCCGACCAGTCCCATCATTCTGAAGAAGGTGGTCTTGCTGGCAGAAACTCCAGCAGACAAGAAAGTCGACAAGAAAGCGGGCAAGTAATCCTCGCCGGACGCGGTTCGTCACCTCGCCCTCGTCAGGCCACAATAAAAGGCTCATCCCGTTCGGGATGAGCCTTTTCGCTATCCGGGCTTCTTTTGCCTATCTTTTTGCTCGCCTTGGCTATCTGCCATCAACCTGCCAAAATGACGCACTTTTCCAAAGTCGTCAGGTAGTTGAACATGATCCGCAAACCAAGCTGGAGAGAGTCCCTCACCGTCTATCTCGAATTTCGGGTGTTTATTCTCTTTGCCATGGGTTTTTCATCGGGTCTGCCGCTGCTGCTGGTGTTCGGTACCCTCTCATTCTGGTTGCGCGAGGCCGATGTCAGCCTGACCGATATCGGCTATATGAGCTGGGTGGCGCTCGCCTATGGCTTTAAATGGCTGTGGTCGCCGCTGGTGGATCGCATGCCGCTGCCGTTGCTCTCCACGCTGCTGGGGCGTCGCCGTAGCTGGATGTTCTTCTCCCAGCTGCTGATTGCCGCCGCGCTGGTCGGCATGGCGTTCTGCGATCCCAAGACCGAGCTGGCCCAGCTGGCGATGTTTGCCCTGCTTGTGGCCTTTGCCTCGGCCACGCAGGATATCGTTATCGATGCCTATCGCATCGAATCCGCCCCCGAGCGGCTGCAGGCGGCGATGGCTGCCTCCTACATGACCGGTTACCGACTGGCGATGATCATGGCGGGCGCCGGTGCGCTGGCGCTGGCAGCGTGGTTTGGTAGCAATAGTGGCTATGACTATCGTGGCTGGCAGAGTACCTATCTGGTGATGGCGGGTCTGATGTCACTCGGGGTCATCACCACGCTGTTTTGCCACGAGCCGGATATCGATCTGGCCGAGCAGGGCAAACAACAGGCCGAACGCAAGGAGCAGCTCCTGGAAAAAGGGTGGCCTGCGCTGCTGGCGAGTGCGGGGGCCTGGGGCTATGAGGCGGTCTGGTGTCCGTTTGCCGACTTCTTTCGTCGCTATGGCAGCTCGGCGCTGCTGATCCTGGCTCTGATCGCCTGCTATCGGGTTGCCGATGTGGTGATGGGGGTGATGTCCAACAGCTTCTATGTGGATATGCAGTTCAGCAAGACCGAGGTTGCGACTATTACCAAGGTGTTTGGCGTCATCATGACGTTAGTGGGAGCGGCCTTGGGGGGCGTGCTGGTGATGCGCTTCGGCACGCTGCGCATCCTGTTCTTGGGGGCGCTGCTCACCGCCAGCACCAACCTGCTGTTTGCCCTGCTCAATCAGGTTGGTCACAATCTGGAACTGCTGACGCTGATCATTTCCCTCGACAACCTCAGTGCCGGTATCGCTACCGCAGCCTTCGTGACCTATCTCTCCAGCCTGACCAATGTGGCATTTTCGGCCACTCAGTACGCCCTGTTCAGCTCGGTCATGTTGCTGCTACCCAAGTTGCTGGCCGGTTTTTCCGGGCAGGTTGTGGAGCAGATTGGCTACAGTGCCTTCTTTGTCGGAACCAGTTTATTGGGCTTGCCCGTGTTGTTGTTGATTGTGCTTGTCGCCAGAAAAGGGAGTGAGTTGCTCTCAACGGCTGACAAATAGCAAGCGTTTGCGTAGAATCGGGGGTGATTAGATTCACACTTCCGGATAAAGTTCCCGAGAAGTTGTTTCACCCCCAATTTTATTTGATTAGAATCCCTCTCGCTCCTTGTGGGCAGGCTACGGAAAACCTCAACTAACGCACAAGAGACCAATAAAATGGCCAAATTTACCAAGACTCTGATCGCTGCCGGTCTGCTGGCTGCTGCCGCTACCCCGGCCTTCGCTGCTGACTACAGCGGTGATATCCACAAGAATGATTACAAGTGGATGCAGTTCAATATCATGCACACCATCGATCAGAAGCCCCATGGTCCGGATGGTTACAACGATACTTATTTCGAGATGGAGTTTGGTGGTCGTTCAGGCATTTTTGACCTGTATGGTTACGTCGATTACTTCGATATTTTTGACTCCAAGCACAGCGACAAGCACAAGCAAGAAAACCTCTTCATGAAGTTTGCTCCGCGTGTGTCTCTGGATGCATTGACTGGCCAAGACCTCTCTTTTGGCCCAGTGCAAGAAGTTTACGTTGCCACACTGTTTAACATCGGTGGTATGCAAGGCCTGAATGATGCATTTGTAGGTCTGGGTGCAGACGTTATGGTGCCGTGGTTTGGCAAAGTTGGTATGAACCTGTACAAGCGCCATGCTAATGAAACCTTCGATTTCAATCCTGAAGCAAAAGGTTGGAATGGTCAGCAGTTCTCCATGAACTGGTTCAAACCTTTCTATACCTTCTCCAATGGCAGCTTTGTTTCTTATCAAGGTTATCTGGATTACACCTGGGGCATGAAAGCTCCTGCTCATTCCGATGGCTTGGGCACCTTCCACGGTATCTACTGGCATTCCGACCGTTATGCAGTTGGCTACGGTCTGAAGTACTTCAACGAAATCTACGGTATCGACAACTCTGACGCGCTCAAGTCTACCGGTTTCGGCCACTACTTCTCTGTTACCTACAAGTTCTAATCAAACTTGCGGTACAAAAAACCGGAGCATCTGCTCCGGTTTTTTTATGGCCGCGATTTAGATAGCGTGGCGCGAGTCATCAATTGCGCCACGGCTGAGTGGATAAATCAGTCGCGGAAGTTCTGGAACTGCATCGGTTGACCCAGTTCGGCGCCACGGACCAGTGCCATGGTCTCTTGCAGATCGTCACGCTTCTTGCCGGTGACACGTACTTCATCACCCTGGATGGCGACTTGTACCTTGATTTTGGAGTCCTTGATCAGCTTGACCAGCTTCTTGGCGATCTCTTTCTCGATCCCCTGTTTGAACTTGACGGTCAGGTGGAAACGCTTGCCGGAGTGAACCGAGTCACCCACTTCCATGGAGCTGTTTTCGATGTTGCGCTTGAGCAGGGCGCCGCGCAGGATTTCGACCATCTGCTTGAGCTGGAAATCGGCATCGGCTTCCAGTTTTACCTCTTCCTTGTTCAACTCGAAGCTGGCTTCTACCCCACGAAAATCGAAACGGGTGGCCAGTTCACGATTGGCGTTGTCGACAGCGTTCAACACCTCGTTCATTTTGACTTCAGAGACAATATCGAATGACGGCATAGCCGGAGCTCCTCATGTTGCGTTATCGGGGGGCAAATCTACCAGAAAACGGGCAAATTTGCTGATTTTGATGGGGTTGCTCTGCTAGAATCCCCTGCGCACAGGACGGGTGGACCCGTTAGTGTCCACCAGCGACATCTTCACTTATCCCCGGTAACAGGTTGAGAGGATTGCAACCCTTACCCTGACAGAGTCACACCATGCCAAGCGGATTAAAAAATTCCCGACAGCCCGTTATTCCACCCGTTACTCCGAAGTGGTCACTGTTGGGTTGTGGCGCCCTCGGCGGCGTTTTTGCCTCCCTGTTGACCCTGAGTGGTCAATCTACCCGTGTCTTGTTGCGCGAACATCATAAGTCCACGCTCCATCCGGGGATCGATTTCACCTCGCTGGAGGGGCATGTTCAGCTGCTCAATATCGAGCGCGGGTTTGTCAGCAAACCCGGCAAGATCCAGCGTCTGCTGGTGATGACCAAGGCCAGTCAGGTGATTGCCGCACTGACGCCGCTGGTGGGCAATCTGGATGCCGGCGTGCCAATCGTGCTGCTGCACAACGGGATGGGCATTGCCGAGCAGGTGGTCGAGATGTTCCCGCACAATCCGGTGATTGCCGGTGTCACCAGCCATGGCGCCATGCAGTGCGGCCATTTTGTCTTCCGTCATACTGGCAAGGGGGAAACCTGGCTTGGCCCGATCAACGATGCCGCCAAGGCCCATGCCGCGCTCGCGGACGAGCTGGCGCTGGCACTGGGCCAGGCTGGTTGGGATGAGCAGGTATTGACGCGCCAGTGGCAAAAGCTTGCCATCAACTGTGCCATCAATCCCCTGACGGCCCTCTACAAGCTGAAAAATGGCGAGCTGGCTGGCCCCCGTTTTGCCGATGCCCTGCAGCAGATCTGCGTGGAAGTGGCGGATGTGATGTGTGCCGAAGGGATTGCAACCACGGCCGAAGAGTTGCAGCGCCGGGTGATGACAGTGGTGGAATTGACCGCTGACAATTACTCCTCCATGCATCAGGATATGGAGCTGGGACGCGAGACCGAGATCGAGGCAATCACCGGCTTCCTGTTGGCCAAGGCTGCCCTGCATGGCATTGCCGTACCGGTCAATCAGGGTCTCTATCAGGCGATTAAAGAGAAGAGTCAGGCCGTCTGATCTTTTACATGGCAGAGCAAGCTGCAAGGAGGCGAGCGTGAGTGTACTGGTGCTGGTGGCCCCCGGGTCGGAAGAGATAGAGACGGTTGCGATTGTCGATACCCTGGTGCGCGCCAGCATCGAGGTGGTGCTGGCCTCTTGCTGCCCTGCCGGGTCTCGGCAGGTGAAGGCATCGCGCGGGGTACAGCTGGTGGCCGATTGTCATATCGACGAGCTGACCCGTCGGGACTTTGAAGCCATCGTGGTGCCCGGCGGTTTGCCCGGCAGCGAAGTGATCCGCGATACCCCGCTGGCCATCGATCTGCTCAAAGAGCAGACCGCTCTTGGTTGCTGGCGCGCTGCCATCTGCGCCGCCCCTGTGGTGGTGTTGCAACATCACGCGCTGCTGGGTGATGCCATCGTCACCTGTCATCCCGGCTTTCAGTCCCAACTGTCAACATCGCAACTGTCACATGAGCGGGTCGTCAGGGATGAGGCTCATCGCCTTATCACCAGTCAGGGGCCGGGCAGCGCCATCGAGTTTGCCCTTGAACTGGTCCGGGTGCTGCGTGGGGATGAAGTGGCGGCCACTGTCGCTGGCCCTATGGTGCTGCCTTGAGCGCACTCTGCTGCAGAATCAAGCTGGCCATGCTTTGAAAAACGGGCCCCGGTCATCTTGATCGGGGCCCGTTTGTTATCTGCCGTTGTCGGTCACGCCATCTTGTCCGGCTCAGTAGTCGTACTGTTTGCACTTCTTCTTGCGAAACTCTTCACGCCAGCGTGACAACTCTTGCTCTGTGCCGAGTGTGTCCCCTTTCTTGATGGCCTGTTCCAGTATCTCAATCCGGTCGTACAGCCAGCGGCACTCTGCCGTCGGGTTGTTCTTGCCGATGCCGGTCAACGGCAGCAAACAGAGTCCCAGCCAAAGATATTTCATCCCGAACGCTCCTTGTCATTGTGGTGGTAAAGGTCTCCTTGGAGTCTACTATTTTAGCCACAACAAGGGAGATAGAGCTGCGGTTATCCTTGGGGTAAGATGATGCCATGTCTGTTTATTTATACAGTGGTATGCGCAAGATCATCCATATCGACATGGACTGCTTTTTTGCCGCGGTGGAGATGCGGGACAATCCGGCTTTGCGGGAGGTACCGCTTGCCATCGGTGGGTCCTCCGAGCGGCGCGGTGTCATCTCGACCTGCAACTATGTGGCGCGCCGATTCGGTGTGCGCTCCGCCATGCCGAGCGCCCTGGCGAAAAAAATCTGCCCGCCGCTGGTACTGATCCCTGGGCGAATGGCGGTGTACAAGGATATCTCTCGTCAGCTCAGAGCAATTTTCCTCCGTTATACCGATCAGGTTGAACCGCTGTCACTGGACGAGGCTTACCTCGATGTGACCCACAGCCGATGCTGTGGCGGCAGCGCCACCCTGATGGCGCAAGAGATCCGGCAAGCCATCGTCACCGAACTGGGATTGACTGCCTCGGCCGGAGTGGCCCCCAACAAGTTTCTCGCCAAGCTCGCCTCGGAGCAGCGCAAGCCTGATGGTCTGTTTGTCATTCGTCCCGACGAAGTGGCCGAATTTGTCTGCCAGTTGCCCCTCGGCAAACTGCCCGGGGTGGGGCGCAAGACCGCCGAGCGGCTGGAGGCGCAGGGGCTCTACACCTGCGAGGATGCGCGAGCCTTGTCGGCACAAGAGCTGTGCAGCCGTTTTGGCAAGCTGGGGGAGATGCTGACGACACGGATCTGGGGGCTGGATGAACAGCCGGTACAGGCGCACCGGATCCGCAAAACCATCGGGGTGGAGACCACCCTGGCGAACGATGTTTGTGACGAAGCCGCCTGCCTGACGGTATTGCAGCAACTGCTGCCGGAGCTGGAACGGCGATTTCAGTTGGCGTGCCCTGCCGAGCAGGTGATGGGGCAGGGGATTAAACTCAAGTTTGCCGACTTCCATCAGACCACTGTCTATCGCAGTCAGGGTGGCTATCAGCCAGCCTTGTTCGTTCCCCTGCTCAAAGAGGGGCTACAGCGGGCGCAAGGGCGTTCGGTTCGCCTGCTGGGCTTGGTGGTGGGTTTGCCAAAAGAGGGTGAAGTTAATCAACTCTCGCTGGATTTGCTGTGAGAGAGTTAAGTTTTTGTTTATAAAGTCGATAATCTATCCATATCTGTATGACGTAGGAATATTGGCATGAGCGCTCTTTCTGTCCAGGGTCGGATTACCCTGATCGCCGGTTGTTGTCTGTTGGTGACAGCCGCCGCTCTGGTTGCCTCTTCGATTTACAACGCGAACAAGATGCAACAGCAGGTGCGGCAAGCCACCATGCACGAGGCGCAGCAGTCTGCCGAGAACTGGATGAAGGCGATGGGCTCGGAGCAGGCGGCCAAGGTGACCAGTTATCTCGATGAGGCCTATTTCCGCGCCAGTTTGCTGGCGGAGAGCGTGTTGTTCCAGCGCAAGAATGCGGCCGAGAACTTTGTCCATTCGGAGGCGCTGCGCAGCGCCGTCAATCAGCAACTGCACGATGCCGTTGCCTCATCGACCAATCTGCTTGGTGTCTATGCGGTGTTCGAGCCTGATCAGCTGGATGGGGAAGACAGCAACTATCAGGGCTCAACGGCGCTGGGTTCCAACGACAAGGGGCGCTTTTCCAGTTACTGGGCTTATGACAACGGCAAGATAGAGCCGGAAGTGCAGAATGAGGATGTACTGGCCGATGAGAGCCCGACCGAGGCTGGTGGCATCGAAAACGAGTGGTATCGCTGCAGCATTCGCACCCGTGCCCTCTGCCTGCTGGAGCCCTATCTGGACGATGTGGGCGATAAACAGATATTGATGACCTCGGTGACGGTCCCGCTGCTGGAGCAGGGGACCTTGCTGGGGATGGTCGGGGTCGATATCTCGTTGGCCACTTTGCAGAGTCTGGTCAGTACCATGGACAAGGAGCTCTATGACGGCAAGGGCAGAATCTTGCTAGTCAGTCACGAGGGGCGCGTGGCGGGAGCCGATGAGTTCGATGTGACCATGGGGCGCGGGCTGGATCAGAAGTATCAGGGGCTGGCCAGCGAGCTGAAAGGCTGGCTCAGTCAGGGTCAGGATCTGACTCGCTGGAGCAGCGATGGCGCCCTGTTGCAGACCTTTGTCCCGGTATCCATGCGTGGCACCGACCGTAAATGGGGCATCTACATTGAATTGCCACGGGCCGTAGTGCTGGCCTCGGCCCAGCAACTGCAAGATGAGCTGGCCAGTGAGGCCAATCGCAGCGTGGTCTCGCAGCTGTCAATCGGGGTGCTGATCTCGCTGGTGGCCCTGAGTTTTATCTGGTTGATGGCGCGCCAGATTGTGGCGCCCATCCGCGCCGTAGTTGCCCGTCTCAAGGATATCGCCAGCGGCGAGGGGGATTTGACCCAGCGTATCGAGATCCAGCGGCAAGACGAGATCGGCGAGCTGGCCAAGTGGTTCAACAGCTTCCTCAACAAGTTGCAATCCACCATCAGTCAGGTGATTGATACCGTCTCCGGTACGCGCAACAGTGCCGAGCGAGCCGCGCAAGTGGCCGAGCGCACCAGCAGTGGCATGCAGGCCCAGTATCAGGAGATCGATCTGGTGGCGACGGCATTTGAAGAGCTGAGCGCCACGGCGTTGCAGGTCTCCGGTAATGCCGGCTCGGCGGTGGCGGCCGCCAACACCACTGATGCCGCGGCGCAAGAGGGCAAATATGTCGTTGCCGACACCCAGGAGGCGATGCGCAAGCTGATGACCATCATCAACGATGCCCAGCCGGTGGTGGAGCGACTCTCCGCCAACAGCGACAACATCAATGACATTCTTATCGTGATCCAGGGGATTGCCGAGCAGACCAACTTGCTGGCGCTGAATGCGGCTATTGAAGCGGCGCGGGCTGGTGAGCAGGGCCGTGGCTTTGCCGTGGTGGCTGATGAGGTGCGCAATCTGGCCGGTCGCACCCAGAATGCCATCGTCGAGATCCAGACTCTGATCAGCCAACTGCAATCCGGTACCGGCGCCGTGGTCAAGGCGATCCGCGATGGTCATGGTCAGGCTGACGAGACCCTCGCCAAGGTGGATCTCTCGGTGCAGGTGCTGGAGCAGATTATCCAGTCGGTCTCCACCATCCATCAGATGAACGAGCAGATTGCCCGGGCGGCACAGGAGCAGAGCCGGGTGGCGGACGAGATCAACCGCAACGTCAGCAACATTCGCGATGTGAGCCACACCATTCGGGCCGAGGCGGCGACCTCCGCCGAAAATGGTCGCGAGCTCTCTGCGCTGGCGGACAAGCAGCAGCAGCTGGTGGGGCAGTTCAAGGTATAGAAGGGATGAAAAAAGGCGCCATCCAGCTGGAGGCGCCAAACACATTCAGATGACAGACTGGGTCAAACCGGTGAGATTTGAGCCCCTCTTCCCGCAGAGGAAGAAACACAACACCACAATCACAGTCGAAAGGCTCACTAAAAACACATGTAAACCAACACGTAGTAGAAAATGTGAGCCATATGACGACTGATTGCTGGGCGAATTATGTTTATTCACTGGTCGACCCGCAACCGACAAATTATAATGCGCCCCATTAGAAAAACTCATCGTCGGCTGGTGTCATGTCTCGTCGTTTACCCCCGCTCAATGCCCTCAAGGCGTTTGAAGCTGCGGCTCGTCACTTAAGCTTTACCCGCGCAGCAGAAGAGTTGTTTGTGACTCAGGCTGCCATCAGTCACCAGATCAAGGCGCTGGAGGAGTATCTTGGCATCAAGCTGTTCCGCCGCAAAAACCGCTCCTTGTTGCTGACCGAAGAGGGGCAGGGCTATTTCCTGGATATCAAGGACATCTTTGCCTCCATCTCTGAGGCGACCGACAAGCTGCTGGCCCGCAGTGCCAAGGGGGCGTTGACTGTCAGTTTGCAGCCGAGTTTCGCCATCCAGTGGCTGGTGCCGCGGTTGGTCAAGTTCAGCGAGCGCCACCCCGATATCGACGTGCGGATCAAGGCGGTCGATCTCGACGAAGGGTCGCTCACCGACGATGTGGATGTGGCCATCTACTACGGGCGCGGAAACTGGCCGGGTCTGCGCTCGGACAAGCTGCATACCGAATACCTGATCCCGGTCTGCTCCCCCTTGCTGCTGACCGGGCCCAAACCGCTGCGTACGCCGCAAGATTTGACTCTTCATACCCTGCTGCACGATACCTCCCGCCGCGACTGGAAGGCCTGGTTCCGCCAGCTCGATATCGATGCACCCAACGTCAATCAGGGGCCCATCTTCAGCCACTCCACGATGGTGATCCAGGCGGCGATCCACGGTCAGGGAGTGGCACTTGGTCACAGCGTGCTGGCTCAGCCCGAGATTGAGGCTGGTCGCCTCATCTGTCCGTTCGAGCAGGTGCTGGTGAGTAAGAATGCTTTCTATCTGGTGTGCCAGGAGCAGCAGTCGGATCAGGGCAAGATCGTTGCCTTCCGCGACTGGATGCTGGAGCTGGTGGAGCAGGAAGAGGCGCGTCGCAGGGCAAGGCTCGCCGATGCATGAGGTGATCCGCGAGGGGGCAGTTGATGCCCCCGTTCGCATTTTGCTGGCCCACGGGGCAGGTGCAGGGATGGATCACGCCTTTCTTGCCGAGTTGTCACGCCTGCTGGCCGGGCCGGATATCGAAGTGGTGCGCTTCAACTTTCCCTACATGACAAGGCGTGCACAGGATGGCAAGCGCCGCCCGCCTGACAGAGCACCTGTGCTGCTCGCCCATTGGCGCGACATGATCCGCGAGTTTGCCCATCCACGGCTGTTTCTGGCGGGCAAGTCGATGGGCGGGCGGATGGCGGCGGAACTGTACAGCGAAGGCGAGGGTGAGATGAATGCTGCAGGATTGCTCATTCTCGGGTATCCTTTCCACCCTCCGGCCAAGCCCGACAGCTGGCGAGGCGAGGTACTCAAGCATATTGCAGTACCAACCCTGCTGTTGCAGGGGGAGCGCGATACCTTCGGTAGTCGCGCCGAACTGGCCGATTTCCCCTTCTCACCCGCCGTATCGGTCCATTGGTTGACCGATGGTGATCATGGTTTCAAACCGCGTAAAGCCAGTGGCGTGAGTGAGCAGGAGAATATGCAGCATGCAGCGGCGGCCATCAGCCATTTTGTGGCCCGGCATGGATAGCACGAGAGGGTTGGCTTTATTGCCAGCCTCGATGAGAGAGGGAGAGTGAGGATGCAGATCCATCGACATTGGCTGATACTGGCTGGTCTCTTCGGGTTGACGGCCACCATGCTGGGGGCTTATGGCGCCCATGGATTGGCGGCGACCGGCATTACGCCCGAGCGTCTGGCGGCGTTCAATACCGCCGTGCAATATCAGTTTTTTCACGCATTGGCCCTGCTGGTTCTGGGCTGGTGTGGTGTGCGCAGCAGGGTGATCCACCTGGCTGGCACCGCTTTTGTGCTGGGGATCATCGGATTTTCCGGCAGTATTTACGCCATGGTGCTGCTTGGCAGCAAGGGGCTGGGATTGATTACCCCGGCCGGTGGCCTCTGTTTTATGTTGGGATGGACGGCCCTGATCTGGGCTGGCTGTCGTCTTGGAGGAAAAAATGAATAATCTGCTGCTTTATTGCCGCCCCGGTTTTGAGAAAGAGGCGGCAGCAGAGATCACCGAGCGTGCCGGTAACATGCAGTGCTACGGTTTCGCCCGGGTCAAGGACGACAGCGGTTATGTGATCTTCGAACTGTATGACGAGGAGCAGGCAGACCTGCTGGCTCGCAAGCTGCCGTTCCGGGAGCTCATCTTCATCCGCCAGATGCTGGTGGTCACCCATGAGCTGAAGGATCTGGATGTCGCGGACAGGATCTCCCCGATCCTTGAGGCGGTGAGTGACTACACCATTTGCGGCGATCTGCGGGTCGAAACCGCGGATACCAACGAAGCGAAAGAGCTGTCGGCCTTTTGCCGCAAGTTCACCGTGCCGCTGCGTCAGGCGCTGCGCAGCAACGAGATCCTGACTAAGAAGGAGACGCCGAACCGTCCGGTGTTCCACGCCTTCTTCATGGCCAATGATCATGTGTTGCTGGGTTACTCCTACTCGTTCAACAACTCCGGATTCCACATGGGGATCCCGCGCCTGCGCTTCCCGGCCGATGCGCCGAGCCGCTCCAGCCTCAAGCTGGAGGAGGCGTTTTACGTGTTCGTGCCGCGGGAAGAGTGGGATGTGCGTCTCTGCTCAGGCATGAAGGCGGTGGATCTGGGCGCCTGCCCGGGTGGCTGGACCTATCAGCTGGTGCGTCGTGGCATGATGGTGACGGCGGTTGACAACGGCATGATGGCCCAATCCCTGATGGATACCGGTCAGGTCAAGCATATCCGAGATGACGGTTTCGTCTGGCGTCCGAGCAAGAAGAACACCTACTGGCTGGTGTGCGACATGGTCGATAAACCGGCGCGGGTCGTTCACATGATTGCAGACTGGTTCCGTGAGGGCGACTGCCAGGAGGCGATGTTCAACCTCAAGCTGCCGATGAAGAAGCGTTATGCTGAATCGGTACACAATATCGAAGTGCTGCGCGAGATGCTCAAGGAGATCGACAACGCGTTCGTGATCCAGGCCAAGCAGCTCTATCACGATCGAGAAGAGATCACCGTGCATGTTTACAACAAGTACTGGGTCTCCAAACTCGAGCCCAAGGCGTGATGTAGCCGTTTTGCCCGTACGATAAATACCAAGGCCGACAGGGAAACCTGTCGGCCTTTTGCTATTCGGCTGCCGGAAAATATCAGAAACGGTAATCGAGGCGCAGGGAGGATTCGTCGTCGGTCACCTTGATCTCTATCTGCAGCGGGATGGTTTTGTCGACCGGATTGAATTGCATTTTGATGCCATCCCCTCTCAGTCTGATTGCCGTATGCAGTCCACCGGCTTTGAATTTGACCTTGGGTCTGAAGCGTTCAATTGACAGACTGATGCTCTTTTCCGGGGTCAGATTGAGCTGCGGGTAGGAGGTGATCTTTTGATTGCCAAAGTTGTCGGTGGAGACTTCAATACCAAACGACAGGGGTTTGGGCGCCTTGAGCAGGTCGTTGGTATCCAGGCTTGAACGCCATGCCTCGGTAGCAGTCCGTTTTTCCTGCTGTGGCAGTTTGGCGGTTTGGGTCTGTTGATCCTGCTCGAAAGCACTGGCAGTGCCACACACCAGCAGCAGACCCGACACCAGATAGCCCCCGTATCCCTTCATGAAAAACACTCCCTGTTCTTCTTCTCTATTGAACATAGTTGCTGTTTGGGGAGTGGCAAAGTAATCGTAAACATAAAAAAGGGAGCCGAAGCTCCCTTTTAAAATCAATGAATTAACTCACATACGATCGATGATGGCCTGGGTGAATTCGCTGGTGGAAGCCGTGCCGCCCAGATCACGGGTGACCCGATCACCGGATTCGATGGTAGCTCGCACCGCCTCGCGGATCCGCTCTGCTTTATCCTGCATGCCGAGGTACTCCAGCATCTGAATGGAGGCGAGGATCACCGAGGTCGGGTTGGCAATGTTCTTGCCTGCGATGTCGGGGGCAGAGCCGTGGACCGCTTCGAAGATGGCCGCGCCATCGCCGATGTTGGCGCCGGGCGCCATGCCAAGGCCGCCGACCAGACCGGCGCAGAGATCCGAGAGAATGTCGCCGAACAGGTTGGTGGTGACCATGACATCGAAACGCTCCGGGTACATCACCAGATTCATGCAGGCGGCATCGACGATCATCTCTTCGCTCTGGATATCCGGGTAGTGGCTGGCGATTTCACGTGCCACTTCGAGGAACAGGCCGGAGGTCGACTTGAGGATGTTCGCCTTGTGGATGATGGTGACCTTCTTGCGCCCTTCCTGACGAGCCAGCTCAAAGGCAAACTTGACGATGCGCTCGGCCCCTTCGCGGGTGATGATGCTCATCGCCTCGGCACTCTTGTTGTCATCGCTGCGCTTCTGACCTGCACCCGAGTACATCCCTTCGGTGTTTTCACGCACCGTGATGATGTCGATGTTGTCGTAACGGCTTCTGGTGCCCTTGAAGGAGATGACCGGGCGCACGTTGGCGTAGAGGTTGAACTTCTTGCGCAGGGAGACGTTGATGGAGGTAAAACCGCCGCCGACCGGCGTGGTCAATGGCCCTTTCAGGCTCACCTTGTTCTTCTCAATCAGATCCAGGGTAGCCTGGGGCAGCAACTCGCCATGCTTCTCGAGGGCAACCAGACCCGCATCAGCGTATTCGTACTCAAAGTCACAGCCCGCATGGGTCAGGATCTGGATGGCTGATTCAATGATGCTGGGGCCGATGCCGTCGCCGGGGATCACGGTAATTTTTCTTTTGGACATGAGAGGGTTCCACTTCCAGGGTATAGGGGAGGATGGGGCTGCTTTATAGCATTTACTCAGCAAACCAACCACATTCCTTTACATTCTACTCACTTTTATCAACAGCGAGGGTGAGTCTCGTCATGGTTCACGCCCTTGCCTGCATTTTTGTTCGGCACTTTAGTCTGGCTGGGGCGGGTAGCGAATGTCCCGCAGGTTGAATCCCAGCGGAATATCCTGCTGCAAGCGTACCAGCCGCTGGGCCAGCAGGGCCTCATCCTGATGTTGGCGCAGCTTGATCAGGGGCTTGGCGGCATCCTCTTGCTGACAGGCTTCGAGCATGGCTGCCAGATTGCCATATTGCTGCAACAGCTGGGTGGCGGTCTTGGGGCCGATCCCCGGAACCCCCTTGATATTGGAACCGCTGATACCGGTCAGGGCCCAGAAGTCGACCAGCTGAGCAGGGGCTACCCCATATTGCTGCTGGACGAAGGCCGCATCCAGCCAGCGCTTGTTGAAGTAGTCGCGCACCCGGATCTGCTGGCAGATCAGTTGGCAGAAGCCCTTGTCGGTGGAGATGATGGTCGCCTGATGGCCATGGCTGGCGATGCCGCAGGCGAGAGTGGCGATAAGGTCATCTGCTTCATCGGTCTCGGAGAGCAGGGCATCGACCCCGCACTCCCAAAAGGCATCCTGCAGGGTCGCCAGCCCTTCACGCAGTTCGGGGGGCATGGGAGTTCGCCCTTCCTTGTAGGCCGGATAGACCTCTTTGCGCCAGCTATGCACCTCGCCATCAAACACGGCAATGACATGGGTCGGCTCGCTATTGGCCAGCAGCTTGCGGCAGGTATTGATAAGGTTGGCGCGGGTTGCAACCAGCGCCTGGGCAGGGGTCAGTGCCTGCTGGGCCTGTACCGCGTGCAGACGGCGAATGAGGTTGAGGGCATCGATGATGAGCAGGTGTGGCCGGATAGTTGACATGGGGCACTCTTGGCGGTCGGGACGCCCCATTGTAACAAACCGCTCGCCTTATGGGGGATTGATGGCAGTCGGGAAGGCATAGCGCCAATAAAGAGGGGCGCCGCTGCGCCCCTATGTCGATGATGTATCTGTACCCTAGCGGACGATTTCGTAGCAGGGCACATACTGGCTGCCCGGCAGCTTCATCCGCTGCTGCTTGACGAAGCTCTCCAGCAGCTTGTCCATCAGGTGCATCAGCTCCTTGTCGCCGTGCAGCTTGAAGGGGCCCTTCTTCTCGATGGCGCGAATGCCCCCTTCCTTGACGTTGCCGGCGACGATGCCGGAGAAGGCACGACGCAGGTTGGCGGCCAGCAACTGGGGCGGCTGGTTGCGGTGCAGATCCAGACTGGCCATGCTGGCGTGATCCGGTTCGAAGGGGAGCTGGAACTCCGGCTCAATCTTGAGGGACCAGTTGAAGGAGTAGGCATCACCGACCGATTTGCGGTATTCGCGGATTTTCGGCATCGCCTCCTTCATCACCCGGGCCACTTCCGGTGCATCGCCGACAATGATCCGGTAGAGTTTGGTCGCCGGTTCACCAAGGGTCGCCTTGATGAAGTCGTCGATGGCTCGGAAGTAGTCGGCACTCTCTTTCGGGCCGGTCAGGATGATGGGCATCGGCTGCCGCTCGTTGGCCGGATGCATCATGATGCCGAGCAGATAGAGCAGCTCTTCGGCGGTACCGACCCCACCCGGGAAGATGATGATGCCATGGCCCAGACGCACGAAGGCTTCCAGCCGTTTCTCGATATCCGGCAGGATCACCAGCTCGTTGACGATGGGGTTGGGCGGTTCGGCCGCGATGATGGAGGGTTCGGTCAGGCCGATGTAGCGCCCGTTGCGCACCCGCTGTTTGGCATGGCCGACGGCGGCCCCCTTCATCGGGCCCTCCATGGCGCCAGGGCCACAGCCGGTACAGATGTTCAGCTCACGCAAGCCCAGTTCGCTGCCCACGGCGCGGGTGTACTGGTATTCGATCTCGTTGATGGAGTGGCCACCCCAGCAGACGATCAGGTTGGGATCGGCGCCGGGCAGGATCACCTTGGCGTTGCGCAGAATGGCGAACACCACGTTGGAGATGTGAGTGGAGTTGGTCAGATTGACCTGGCGGTTGGACTCGAGCTGATTGGAGACATAGAGAATGTCGCGCAGCACCGAGAAGAGGTGCTCCTGAATGCCGCGAATGATCTCGCCATCGACAAAGGCGTGCTCGGGGGCATTGAACAGTTCCAGCTTGACCCCGCGCTCGCGCCGGATCACATGAATATCGAACGATTTGAAGCGCTCCAGGATCTCCTTGGAGCTGTCGGTATGGCTACCGGAATTGAGCACTGCCAGCGAGCAGTTGCGAAACAGTTGATAGATATCGCTGGAGGCAGTCTGCTTGAGGCGATCCACCTCGAGCTGTGACAGCAAATCCATGCTGCCAACGGGATTGATGTGCGTAATCATAGGTTCCCCTTTACTCACTTGTTATCGTTGTGTTTTTCCCTGGGGAGAAAAGGGGACGCTATGTTGCATCCCCTGAGATCGATAGTAGTGGTAACAGAGGGTGGAGGGAAATAGGGCGACGACTGTTCGCTGTTTTTTTGACCGCTCGTCAGGCCAGTGTCACTTGATCCCGACCGGTGTGCTTGGAGTGGTAGAGTGCCTTGTCCGCCCGTTCAAACACATCTGACGGGTTGTCCCCATCCTTGAACAGGGTTGCGCCGATGGAGATGGTGATCTCCACCTTGGCATCGCGAAAACGGAACGGGATGCTCTTGATGGTCTGGCGCAGGGTCTCCAGCGGCTTCTGGAACTTGTCCGGGTTGATGTTGGGCAGCAACACCACGAACTCTTCCCCACCAAAACGGGCGATGAAGTCGGTGTCACGCAGCGCGCTCTGCAGCGCTTTGGCGACCACTTTCAACGCCTTGTCACCCGCCATATGGCCGTAGTTGTCATTGATGTTCTTGAAGTGATCGATGTCGATGATCGCCATGCAGAGCGGAGTGCGGTAACGAAGCCAACGTTTGTACTCCTGCTCCAACCGTTCATCGAGGGCGGCCCGGTTGTGCACCTGGGTCAGGCTGTCGAGGAACAGCTTGTGTTTTTGAATGGTCAGCCGCTTCTTGTACTCGGCGGTCTCCTCCTTCATCAAGCGCAGCTTGGACTCCATGGTGGAGAGGCGGGTGAGCAGGTGGCGCTCTCGCGCCGCCGTGCTGTCACGCTCTTGCAGCAGCAGGTTGATGGCGCCCATATGGCCGGAGATGGCGCGCTTGAGCGCATCGATGGAGTTATGGCTGGCCAGGGAGTGATCGATCGCCTGCAACTCGTTGACCAGCGCCTCGCGGGTCTCGCGGGTTTCGTTTTGCAGCGCACGCCCCTCATCGAGGGATTCGGTAAACCCGACATGTACTGCGGAGAGGCTTTCGTTGAGGGAGCTGAGGAAGGCGCGGGAGGCTTTGCGCTCCTCACGGGTGCCTTCGATGATGAGCTCGATCACCTGCAGGCAGGTTTCCGCCAGCAGGGCAGGGTTGACCCCGATCAGCAGTTGGCGGCGAATATCGCTCAGGCTCTCGCCGATGGCGCCGGCAAAGTCGAGTTCGGTGATAAGCCGCTGCAGCTCATCGGCGATACGGGCGTGATCCTTGAGATCAAACGGGTCGACATCGGGCTGGCCATCGTTGCTGGCAGTATCGCTTTCTTGTTGAGTTGCACCTGACGGTGCCAACAGGGGTTGGCTTGGCAGCAGCTGGATCTTGATCGCCTGCTGGTAGAACTCCAGCAGCTTGATCACCTTTTTCTGGTGATCGGCAATGCTGTAACCGGCGGGACTTGCCAGAAATTCCTTGAGGGACTTGCGGGTCTCTTCCGGGAAGCCCTTGATGTTTTTCAGCTGTTTGGAACCAAGTTCAATAGCGGTCTGGGTCAGGGTGATCGACTCTTCCAGCGCATTGCTGTGCTGCTGCAGCAGTTTTTCAATGGCCAGCAGATCCTCGTCTAGCGCGGTAAATGCGGGGTTGTTATCCAGTTTCTGCTTGAGCTTGGCGAAGCGATTGTCCAGCTCGCGGTCGAAGCCACGGCAGGAGAGCATCAACTTGTTGATAAACTGAATACCGCGAGCACGCTCTGCATCGGAAAACGACAGTACGCCGTCGAGTTCCAGCTGTTTCTGCTGAAGGGATTCCCTGAGTCTTGCCAATTGTCCTGCTACGGCAGCGATGTCATTCATTATCAGGTCGCCCTGTTGTCATTATTGTTTTTGGTGTTGGATAGCAACAGTGGTCGAACTTGGTTTCGATCCTCGCCTGTTATCTACATTGTTTCCTGGTGGTTATCGGCTGCCGGCTTCCTTGCAAGGCTGGGCCAATTAACCCATTGCTTTTCATGAGAAGAATTGACTTTTACCAGTCCCTTGTCAATTGCCATCAGGCCGCATTGCCACACATCTCCATTAAAAAATGCCGCTTGTTGGCAATCGATCGCAGCCAGCTCCAACCAGGCGTTTTGCTGGCATTTTTCACTGAGCTGAATGGCTCCCGACAGGGCGAGATAGCAGAGGTCAAACAGGCCATTGTGATCGAGCGCGGTCGCCGCTTTCGGCAGGAAGGGGTGACTGACAATCCCGAGGCTGATCCGGCGATCCAGCGGATAGTTGCAAGGGAAGGCGGCGATGGCAGTCAGCAGGTCTCCCGCCAGTTGATGCAGGTTGGTGACGTGGCGCTGTGGCACCACATAGAGCATGTGTCCTTCACGCAAGTCATAGATACGGCCATCTTGCGGGGTCAGGGTGTCCATATAGGCACCGAAGGCCTGCTCGATTTCTCTGCTGGCCTGATAGCCGTGGCGCTCCAGCGTATTGACCAGGAAAGGTACCCGGAACAGCAGATAGTGCAGCTTGTCATCGAACTCGCTGGAGGGCTGTTCGCTGAGGTACCAGCGATCCGATTTCAGCTGGCGCTTTGCCATCTCCCGGGGCCAGCGGTTCATCAGCCGCTGCCAGTTGGCCAGCCCCGAGCGTGGCTCGATCAGCAGGGCCTCATTGGTCCGTTTCAGTTGCAGGCGGGCAGTACGCAGCTTGAGCCAGAGGGTGAAGAAGAGGTAGATAAAGAGCGCCAGCAGCAGGCTGGTGGTGATACTCGACCAGAGATAGCGCTCCTGCTGATGCTGGCTGTTGTTAAGCCGCTGCTCCAGCTCCTTGATATGTTGCACCCGCTCGACCTGAACATAGTTGTCGCGGATCGCCGCCTGCTCCATGGCCTGCTCCTGCTGGCGCACCTCCTCGCCAAGACGGTGGAAGCGCTTGTAGCTGTCGAGGGCCTGGCGCAGATACCCCTTCTGCTCATAGGCAAGCGACAACAGGCGGAATACCTCGTACTGACGGCGGGTATCGCCGAGCTGATTGGCCAGTGCGCGGGCGTTCTCCAACTGCAGGATGGCGATGGCGGCCTCCTGCTTCTTCAGATAGAGCTCGCCGAGCAGCAGCAGGGTATCGATCAGCGGCTCTTTGGCATCGCTCAGTTCGTGAGACTGACGGGCCGCATTGAGGTAGTTGCTGGCCAGCGAGAGGTTGCCGCTTTGCAGGTAGGTCTTGCCGATTTCATATTTGAGCAGGGAGGCTTGCGGTCGGTTGCTCCCCTCATCGAGCAGATCCAGCGCATTGAAGAAGTAGACCAGTGCCATATTGAGGTCGCCCTGCTCGCGGTTGAGTCGCGCCAGCACCATCAGGGAGTCGCACAGCAGGGAGGGGTTGCCGATGGAGTGGAAGTAGTTGGCCGCCTCATTGGCATACTGCAGCGCTTTCTGGGGCTCCTGCTCCTGCTGGTAGAGTTTGACTATCTGGTTCGACAGCAGGCCGAGAAAGAGCGGGTCGTTGAGGCTTTTGGCCTGTTGCTGGGCATCGATATATTCCCCCAGCGCCAGTTGCGGCTGCTGCAGCGCGCGATAAAGATCGCCGCTGATGGCGCTGACCCAGGCACTGGCGAGAGGATTGGGGGTCTTGGCGGCCCAGATCCGCGCATCTGCCAAGTGGGCCTTGGCATCATCGAAGTGCTGGTTCTCGATGTCGTAGCTGGTGCGTTGCAGGCGGCCATAAATCTGGAGCTGGCTCTGCTTGAGCGTGGGGACGGCCAGCTGTTCGTCCAGTTGGTCCATCAGGGCGCGGCTGGTGCTCTGGTTATCCGGTTTGAGGGCCTGACTGCGGATCTTGAGATAGAGACCGTGGGCCTTGAGTTCCGGTTGCCGCTCTTTGTCTGCCAGCGCCATCGCCTTGTCGAGCGCTTGCTGGGTGGCCTGATATTGGCCCAGTTGCAGCAGACACTCCCCTTTGAGCAGATGGGCGCCTATGGTCTGGGCCGCCGTGCTGTAACTCAGGATGGGTTCGCGATAACCGAACTCCTGGCGATTGCTGATGATTTGCTGGGGATTATTGGCTGCGCGCGTCAGGAAGGCGGTGGTGATCTGGACGCATCTGGCAGGATCGGTCAGTACCATCGATTGCGCTTGTTGCAGATCGATAGAGAGTTGCTCCTTGTCCAGATCCAGATTCGGAGCTGACAGGGAGGACATCATCATGGCCAGAAAAAACAGTTGATTCATTGGATTAAGGACGGCGCAGAGGTGTTGGCATGTTATCCAAGCCCCCCCCTGCGAGTCCAGCGTTTACTGTGGTTTGCTGGTGGCCGGCAAGTGGGTTTCGTCTGGATTTTATTATCCAGCACCCTTATCCCTGCTGCGTAAAGCATCGATTGAAACCTTTTTACCAGTCATGGAGGGCAGTGCGACTGCCCTCTCTGTCGCAACTCGACTTTATTGGCGGATCAGACGCAGGTTGGCGGGCACCGCTTCGAAATCGGAGCGGAACGGGTTGATGTCGAGGCCGCCGCGACGGGTATAGCGGGCATAGACGGTCAACTGCTCAGGCTGGCAATAGTGCTTGAGGTCGATAAAGATGCGCTCGATGCACTGCTCGTGGAACTCGTTGTGCTGGCGAAACGAGATGAGATAGCGCAGCAGCTTCTCCCGATCGAGTTTCGGCCCCTTGTAGCGGATCACTACAGAGCCCCAGTCGGGCTGGCTGGTCACCAGACAGTTGGATTTGAGCAGGTGGCTGTGCAGGGTCTCCTCGACCAGCTCGCTACCGGCTGCCCCTTGCAGCAGGGACGCATCAAACTCGTAATTGTCTACCTCGATATCCTGCTCGTCGATGCACTCGCCAGGCAGCAGGGCAATCTGGTGCGGCGCCTTGTCGAGGGGGAACAGGGTCACCTTGACGGTCTCACCGGCACAGGCACTCAGATCCTTGGTCAGCATGGCGACGACTGCCTCGATAGAGTCGCAACGGGTCTGGTTGAAGGAGTTGAGGTAGAGCTTGAAGGATTTGGATTCGATCAGGTTCGCACTGGTGGCCGGAATGGCCACTTCACCCACCGCCACCATCGGCTTGCCCCTGGCGTTGAGCCAGGAGAGCTCATAGAGGGTCCAGACATCGCAACCGCTAAAGGGCAGGTCATCGCCCAGCTGGAGATCATCCCGGTTCAGGCTACGTGGAACCGGCTGCAGCAGGGAGGGTGTGTACTGGCTGATGTAATCGGATTGCTGGCCCAGGCTCAGGCCGGTCAGGGCGCTGGCCCCGGCGTATCTATCTTGTTTGCTCACAGGGTTGCTCACGTAATGTGCTCATGATGAGTGGAATGAAACGGGCCATTGCAGAGCCGGATGGTTGTAGCCGTTTGGCTTGGGCGTCGGCCTCTCTGTATCCCGGGTTCTGTTTCCCGGGTCACTAGGTCGGCTGGCAATCTTGTCTGTTACCGGGTTTGGTGGTGCAATAGCGGACTTTGCCAGCAATTGTGGGGATTTTCGATGTCGGATCAAGTTTTGTCTGCCCTGGAGCACTTTTTTGCCCGCTGGCAACGGGATGGCGAGGCCAGACGAGGCCTGCCCCTGTGCGAGTGGGAGGCGGACTGGCGTTCCCCCTGCCAGCTTGGTGAGCCCGTCGATGGTCGGGTGGCCTGGCGTCCTCACCATCGCTCCGAGCCCGCCGACTTTGCAGCCATGGCCGATGCCCTCGAGCTGACAATTCATCCCAGCGCTATCGCCCTGTTCGGGCACTGGTTCAGCCGACCCATCCCCTGCCTTTTCAAGGGGCTGCGCCTTGAACTGATCCTGCCATGGAACGACACAGATCTCGACCTGCTCAAGGAGAACCTCATCGGCCACCTGCTGATGCTGCGCAAGCTAAAACGAACCCCCTCCATCTTTATTGCCACCACCCGCAACGAGATGACGCTCATCTCGCTGGATAACGAGAGTGGTCAGGTGTGGCTGGAGTGGCTCGATTCCGGCCGCCGTCTGACGCTGGCTCCCTCCTTGCCGGCGTTTCTGGAACGGCTGGAGACGTTGCCGCAATAGCGCCGGTTCGAGCCAAGGTTACTCATCGGAACGAAAAGAGCCTTGCCATGCGGCAAGGCTCTTTTTTATGGCATCGCGTACAGGGAACGCGCTTAATCCTTGAAATCCCAGGAGAGGTTGGAGACCAAGCGACAGCTGTCGCACTTGAAGTCGAAGATCTCGTGCAGTGGCTCTGCCAGCGCCCACTCACCGCCACAGCTGGGGCAGGAGCGCGCCTTCTCCTCGGCCGCGCTCAGCCCGCCCACTCGGTAGAGGTAGTAGTAGGTGGGGATGCCGCTCAGCACTTCCAGCCGTTTGGCCAGATCGCTGCCGCGCCGGTAGAGACGGCTGCCCACTTCGCCGATTTCATGCAGCGCCGCATGTTCGGCGATGGAGCCGTTCATCTGCAGCTGATCGCATGCCTCCCAATCCTCCTGCCACTTGATGATCTGTTTCTGATCGCCGTTGGCGACCGCGGGCAGTTGGTAGAGCGGAATGGGGGCGAAGTGGTCGCCACAGCGCAGCGGCGAGCAGGTATGCAGGAAGCTGGTATAGAGCAGCATCCAGCTCGGCCGCTCGCCCTGTGTGCCGCAAGGGTCGGTGCTGTCGGAGAGCAGATCCGCCCCTTGAAGATGGAGCTTTGGCGCCAATAACCCGGCCTGATTGAGCTGCTGTTCGGCCAACTTGACCTGCTCGCTCTGGTTGTCGGGGTGCAGGCTATCCTGCTCCGGGCAGACTACCCGACTGACGAAATAGCCGTCATGCATGCTGGTGGGGAATTCCCGCCCGAGGATCTGGCCCTGATAACGCAGCATGTCGAGGTAGTTGACGATAGCCCGCTCGGCGTCGCCAAGGGAGGTATCGCGGTAACACTCAAAGCAGAGTTCGACGATATACATGGTTCAGCCTTGCCCCTGCTGGAGGAGCAGGTCGGTCAGGCGATCCACCTTCTGTTCGATGCGAGCGAGCTGTTCGGCGAGTTGCTGCAAGGTGAGCTCCGGCGCTGCCTGGGGGGCAGCCTCTTGCAGGATCTCGCTCTCGGCGGTCGCGACGGGCTGCTTCCACTGGCTCAGCACTTTCAGCAGCTCGGCCATCGGCACAGGCTGGGTGAGGCGGGCCTTGATCATGGCGGTGGTGGGTGTCAGGCCCTTGGCGGCCAGCTCGTTGGCAATTCGGATGATCTCGTGGGCGGACATAAGCATGCTCTGGGTGAGAAGGGGGATCGATATCGGGGCGGGATCTTAACCAAAGCCGGCAGGGGAGGAAAGGGGCGGTCGGCTTAGCGGGGCTGGCGCAACATCACATCGAGCTGGTCGATCGCTTCACACCAGTCGGAGTCGTTCCACAGGGCGTCGCGCAGAAAGCTTGCCTGGGCAGCGCTCCAGAAACTGGCCTCCGGCAGCAGGGTCTCATTGTCGAGTTGATGGTCGTGCACAAAGCGGTGCAGGCTCAGCTCGTCGTTGGCCATCCCGAGCTGGGCAAACAGGGCTGGCAGATCGTGGACAAGGGGTTCCATCTCGTCTCTCCCTTTGTTTAATCCCTGAGATTATAGACAGGCACAGCCATCGGGCGCAGAGACGAGATTGGAGATCAGGCAGAGGGGATGCGATGGGGTGGCAGATCAACGCCCACGACGTGCAGCCCCTGCATCTTGAGGGTGCCTTGATAGTGGCTCTCGCCATCGCTGGAGAATTCAAACTGATAGTGGGTCAGCAGCCGCAGGGGATTATGCGCCAGCTCCCGCCGATGGCGAGCCAGTGACAGCAGTTGCAGATCATGGTGCTGGCAGTAGCGGCGCATGTATTGCCAGGCCACTTCTGCCTGTTGGCGTTGCAGCCAGAACAGGCCGGCAATCGCAATCAGCAACAAAATTCCGAGCATCTCTCCCATAGGCGGGCTTCCTTATCGTGATGTCGATAACCGGGAGTCCTGCTCGGCACTCCCGATCTCCTTTTCTATTTCCCGCCGTGTTACCTCGTGGCGTTAGGGGGAGGCGAGGGATCAGGCCGAGGCAAACAGACGGCCGATGGCCTTGCCCAGCGCATCGCTGCGCTCGGGGTCGCGCAGTCTGGCCAGCATATCATTGCGCAGGGCCGGTAAAGTGACCAACTCGGCAAAAACCTGATTGAAGAACTGGGTCGGTTGCTGTGCCAGTTGGTCCAGATAGTGGCTGAGCAGATTGGCATCTTTCAGATCGGGCCAGAGCCGGCCGGCGATGGCGAGCAGCAGCGCCGGGCTTGGCTGGGTTTGCAGCAGGGTCAGCAGCTTGTTGGTGCGCAGCGTGCTGCCGGGGCAGGAGGCCATGGCGCGGCAGAGGTAGGCCAGGGTCTCCGGGTTGGGGGCGGCGCACTCCTGCTCCTTGCCGATCCGCTCAAGCAGGGCACCTTGTACTGCTGGCGGCAGCGGGGCGTTTTCAAGGCTCTGGCAGAGGGCATAGAGCGGTTCCTGCGGCAGTTTGGGCAGCGCCTTGCAGATCAGCGCCAGATTGCGCTCATCATGCAGCCGCTCGGCCAGATCGGCAAAGCCCTGCAGACCCAGTGTCTGCCAACCTGTATCGTTGGGGGCGGCCAGATAGTGGCAGAGGGCATCGTAATAGGCGGAAGGGGCCTGCTCCAGCTGGCGCGCCAGCTTGGCATGCAGACTGGCCATTTTTGCCTCCGCCGGGCGGAAGGTGTAGGGATTGTCGGCCAAGCGCTGGGCTTTCTCTTCATCCAGATCGCCGGTGAGCTTGTAGCCCAGGGTCTCCACCACCTGATCCATGAACAGCTTGGGGCCATTTGACATCAGCAGGCCGCGCTCATCGAGGGCAAACTTGAGGAACCAGAGGTAGTGGCGAGACTCGCTCGGCTGGAAGAAGTGCACACCCAACCAGGCGTGCTGTTGCAGCGGCCAGGGATAGGGCTCTTGCTGCTGTTCGATGCGCACAAAGGTATCGCTTGCCAGTGGCCGCACCTGGCGGCCCATGTCAAACAGCTGGAACTGGGTGCCAGCCTGAGTCAGAAATTCGGTCAAGGTATTGATGGCAGTAGGCGTCGCAGACATGGTGAGATCCGGCTAATGGTGATGCGGGCCGATTATAAGGCCCTTGCCGAGGATAGCCAGTGGCAGCAGACGCGTGTTGCGGCAGATATCAACATGGCAGCCATGCGGGGGGAGGTGTATAGTATCGCCCTTTTTTAACGGCGGCAGGCCGCGCTGGCTGCCGTGTATGTCGACGAACTGGCTGAATCGCCGGTGCTGCGCGACCGAATGTACCGGCATCCTGGCTGGCCCTGTCGGATCAGCGGATCAATCTGTGGTTATGAGGAAGAGAGCGAGATGAATCAATATTTGCTGGTAGCTGGCCTGTTGGGGGAACTCACCGCCGAGTTGCAGCGCCTTGAGCGCTGGCAAGCTGACCATCCCGGTGACGAAGCCCTGGCAAGCACCCTGCCTTTTTGTGTCGATACCCTGAGCTTTGATCAGTGGCTGCAGTTCGTGCTGATCCCGCGCATGGAGCAGCTGGTGATGTTGCAGGCGCCACTGCCCACCAGCGTCTCCCTCTATCCCATGGCCAGCGAAGTCTACAAAGAGGATCTGGCCGAGGCAGAAGCGTTGCTGCGCCTGATCGCCCGCTTCGATCTGCTGCTTTCCGGCAAAGTGATTGAACAATGATGCCAGATCAAACCCGAGAAGAGAGTGACCTGAAGCTGACCCTGCTCTATCAGGATGAGTGGCTGGTGGCGGTCAACAAGCCGTCCGGTCTGCTGGTGCACCGCAGTTGGCTCGACAAGGGCGAGACCCGTTTTGCCATGCAGATGACCCGGGATCTCATCGGCGGTCGCCATGTCTATCCGGTGCATCGTCTCGACCGACCCACCTCAGGCGTGCTGCTGTTTGCGCTCGATCCGGTGATTGCCCGCGCGCTGACCGAAGCCTTTACCCAACGTCAGGTGCACAAGGAGTATCTGGCATTGGTGCGTGGCTGGGCGCCCGAGCAGGGGGTGATCGACTATCCCCTCAAGGAGCAGCTGGACAAGATTGCCGATGCCATGAGCAACCCGGATCGCCCGGCGCAGGATGCCGTCACCACCTTCCGGCGCCTGCATCAGGTCGAGCTGCCCCACGCGGTCTCCAAGAAGCATCCCACCAGTCGCTACAGTCTGGTTAGATTGTTCCCGAAGACCGGCCGCAAGCATCAGCTGCGCCGCCATATGGATCACCTGTTCCACCCCATCGTCGGGGATACCACCCACGGGGATGGTCGTCACAACCGTTTCTTTCGCGAGCACTTTGGCTGTGAACGGCTGCTGCTGGTGGCCCGCACCCTGAGCTTTACCCATCCGGTGCTCAAGGTGCCGATGCGGATCCAGGCGCCGCTCGGTCAGGATGTGCTGCGCCTGTTTGCCGAGCTGGGCTGGCCCGCCAGCGAGAGCGACTACTAAGCGCCTGATCCTCAGCCCTGAATCGGTGGCATCTGACGCCAGCTTGCTGATAGAGTTGCTAAAAGAGTGACTCAAGCAGGGAGAGGAGAATGGCGCAGATCGATATCGTGGTAGGAACTGTCTACGGCGCAGCCATGCTGGTGGCCGAGACCTTGGCAGATGAGCTGGAACGCAAGGGGCATCACTGTTCTCTGCACGAAGAAGCACGGCTGGCGGACATTGACCCCGGCCGTTTTTTATTGCTGGTCAGTGCCACTACAGGACAGGGGGACATTCCTCCCAATCTGCAGCCCTTTGCCAGCGAGCTGGCTGACAAGGCGCCTTGGCTCAAGGGGCTGCGGTATGCCCTGATCGCCATGGGTGACAGCAGCTATAACCATTTTTGTGGCGCGGGCCGTCGGCTGGACGGATTGCTGCAAGAGCTGGGCGCCACGCGAGTGATGCCCCCGCTGGAGCTGGATGCCACTTTGCACGATGAACCCGAACAGGTGGCACTCACCTGGCTGAGAAAGTGGGATATTCAGCCCTGAATATTCTCTGAAATAGAGCCATATCAATCCCCTGATCCTTAACCGGCAGGGGATTGTTATTTGCACAAATGTCATCTCACTCAGCAAGCATATTTCCCACTCTTATTGTCGATAGTGGCGGAGGGATATTTTCCCCTTTTGGCATTCCATCGGCGTAATGGTTTCAAGCGCACCGCAGACCCGTCGTCCAAATAAAAGTTCAATCTTGAAAGCGATCTCAGTCATGTTTTTGTCATTCGATCGTAAAATAATGACTTTGGTTCAGTCGCGAATTAATTGCTGGTAACGCTTTCAGGTTTGTTTTAATTGCTGGCTTTGTGGTCTTGTTAGTCATATATTGCCTTTTTGGTTGGTTTTTTACCTGCTTGTGTTGTGGCGATCGTTTGCCGAGCGATTTGTCGCCATTTTGTGAGTCGCTTCATATTTGTCGTGAAATACGCTCCCTATAATTAACCTCGGTTATCACCAACAGGATTACATGGTGATAAGAAGTTGAATATTCAGGATCACACTCCTCACTGCGGGAAATAAGGAATATGACAATGAAAATGAAGTGGCTCCCGATTGCAGCAGCTGTTACTGCCGCCCTGGCTTCCCAAGCCGCCTTTGCCGTAGATTTCCACGGTTATATGCGTGGTGGTTTTGGTGTTTCTGACAATGGCGGTCAGCAGACCCTGAGCCAGCAAAAAGTTGGTCGTCTTGGTAACGAAAAAAACGTTTTCGGCGAAATTCAGCTTGGCCAAGAAGTATACAATAAAAATGATATTTCATTTTATGTTGACTCAATGATTGCTTTTGGTGATGACGATTCAGCCAAGAGCACATGGAATGACAACATTGCAGGTCGCCAATTTAACGTTCAGGCCAAGAATCTGTTTGGTGGTGGCGAGACCCTTTGGGCTGGTCAGCGCTACTATCAGCGCCATGATATTCATCTTAGTGACTTCTACTACTGGGATGTGTCTGGTATCGGTGGTGGTCTTGAAAATGTGAACATTGGCCCTGGTAAGGCATCTGTTGCTTTGATTCAATCTGATACCAGTGCTGAGTTCAAAGCAGGTAAAGAGCGTGTCGATACCAACACTTTGGATGTTCGTTATGCTGGTATCCCTTTGTGGAAAGACGCCAGCTTGGAGCTGGGTTACGATTTTGCGCAAGCAAATGTCACTGACGATCAGAAAGCTCGACTTGGTTATGATGCAGAAGATGGGCAAATGGGTACGGCAGAGCTGACTTGGGGGCTGTCTGGCGGCTTTAATAAGACAGTTCTGCAGTACATGAGTGGTGGTTTGGCCAATCAAGCTGCTGGTTACGGTGCTGGTAACGGAAACGGTTTGGTTATCGAACAAGGTGATGGGAAAGGTTTCCGTGCAATCAACCACGGTGTCATCGCTTTGGGCGCAAGTAACTTCGAAGTTGGCCATCAACTGGTCTATGGTGAAGCCAATGATGTTTACGTTAACAAAAAACTCGCAGACATTGATACCTTCTCTGTGGTTGTTCGTCCTGCCTATAACTGGACTGATACTATGAAGACCTACCTTGAGCTGGGTTACTTCAAGGATAACGAGAAGATTAAAAATAGTGCAGAAAAGTCTACCGAAGGTAGTAAATACACTATCGCGCAGGCATGGTCTGCTGGCCGTGGCTACTGGGCTCGTCCGGAAATTCGGGTTTTTGCTAGCTACCTGCAGCAAGACGGTGCACTTGAAAAAGACTCCAACGGAGTTCCGCAAGATGATGCTTTCACCGTCGGTGTGCAAGCAGAAGCTTGGTGGTAATAGGTGTATTAAATGCTTGTATAGTCACGCCCCCGCTTGTCGGGGGCTTCTTTGTTTATTCTGTTAATGGATGCGTCGAATCATGTATAACACCAAGCTCGCAGTCGTTTTGCTAGGCTCTTTGTTGTTGGGCGGGTGTGCCTCGCTCGAAGCACAGCTCTCTCCAACCAAAGGGTTCAAAGCAGCAGTTACGGATCGAGAACGTGCCATGCAATCTCTGGATTTGGCTAAAGCGTGTTGCAAGGATTTTGCGAATATCCCGTATGTTGATATGGTGCTTGGGACATCTCAGCTAGCCGCCATTGATGCAAATTCTCCCGTATATGCGTTTTCTGAAGGCAAGAGTTATTTTGCTGCTTATCGTCTCCCTACTCATTCTGGTGACCTCAGTATCACTATCGAAGGGATCATCGATCAGACTATGTTTGAGCCAGTCGTGGTTATGTTGGACTCGCGTTTTCAGGTCACCCGAACGATGGGGCGGAACGTTTTTAGATATGACCCAGCGAGATTGATCAGTGGGAATGCTGTTAGTGGAACCTTTACCGTCGACCGTAGTCACATCGGTAATCCGAACAATGAGAGCTACCTGCTTATCTATACAGATGAATCGCGATTGAGTGAGACCCTAACGATTCCCAGTGATGCCAAGTTGATGGCCAAAGCAAAGGTTGTCAATGATTACGGCATCAAGGACCCAGTTATTCCACATTCGCCTTGGGGGGTTATCCGTTTCTCTGTTGTAGACCTTAGCGCAGGAAAAGATGGTGGAAATGTGTACAAGCCAGCGTATGCAATTGGTACTGATGAGATAAAAGAGCAGGCGAGACGCTCAACTGTGGAAGTGGTTCCTAATAAACTGGTCGTCCCTGCTGCAACTGCGGTTGTCGCAACCAGTGCCTCGGTAGTTGCCAAACCTGCTCCTGCCATGTTGAGTGAAACTGAAGCTTTCTATCAGAGCCAGATCGAAAAAGCGGTCAAGGCGGGGGATATCGACAAGGCGATGAAGCTGGTGAACGAGGCCGAGCGGGCTGGTTCAACCAAGGCAAAAAGCGTGTTTATTGATGCGGTCAAGCGCTCGCAAAAATAGAATAATACGCCCCTTTGCTGGTCAGATATATTTATTGAGGCCTCCCTTGTTGGAGGCCTTTTTAATCGGTAGACTGTAATAAATAAAAGCCACGCTGTTACACTTGGTTACAATGGGTTGCTGTTTGATGTAAATAGCATTATTAAAATACAAAATGAAACTGCTATTTATATGTCTTTGTAATAGAGTGATAGTGCGGATTATTAACTTATATTAGATGCGTTTTTTAGCCGCTAAACAAGTTGTGATCTTCCCTCCAAATTCAATATTCCCCCACCTTCGAAAGCAGCAATTTATGACCCGCTGGGTTATATTCTGATGGTCAAAATAAACAAGCCCGACTCGAAGATATCTGAATGAATCAGTGCTTATTTCATCCAGATAGATCGTTCAGGGACGACAATCCATTCAGGAGCGCACACAATGTTCAAAAATGCTTTCTCTAATCTGCAAAAGGTTGGTAAGGCGCTGATGCTGCCAGTATCAGTCTTACCAGTCGCAGGTATTCTGCTGGGGGTGGGTGCTGCCCACTTCAGCTGGATGCCGGAAATTGTCTCCCAATTGATGGAGCAAGCCGGTGGTTCCGTATTTGGCCAGATGGCCCTGCTGTTTGCAGTGGGTGTTGCTCTGGGCTTTACCAATAACGACGGTGTATCCGGTCTGTCAGCCATCGTTGGCTACGGCATCATGGTCGCAACCCTGAAGGTCATGGCACCTGTGATGGGTGTTGAAACCATCGAAACCGGCGTGCTGGGTGGTATCCTGGCCGGTGGTATCGCTGCCTGGGCGTTCAACCGTTTCTACAAGATCCAGCTGCCAGAGTACCTGGGCTTCTTCGCGGGCAAACGTGCCGTACCCATCATCACCGGTTTCCTCTCCATCGGTCTGGGTGTGATCCTGTCCGTGATTTGGCCGCCAGTGGGTGGCGCCATCGGTGCCTTCTCTGACTGGGCTGCCAACCAGAACCCGGTACTGGCCTTCGGTATCTACGGCGTGGTTGAGCGCTCCCTGATCCCGTTCGGTCTGCACCACATCTGGAACGTACCGTTCTTCTATCAGGCTGGTACCTGCGTCAACGGTGCCGGTGAAACTGTTCACGGTATCATGACCTGCTTCCTGACTGCTGATGACGCGTCCCGTGCTGCCGGTAACGGCTTCGGTCAGCTGGCTGGTGGCTACCTGTTCAAAATGTTCGGTCTGCCTGCCGCTGCGTTCGCCATCGCTCACGCTGCCAAGCCGGAAAACCGCGCCAAGATCGTTGGTATCATGGCCTCTGCAGCCCTGACCTCTTTCCTGACCGGTATCACCGAGCCGATTGAATTCTCCTTCCTGTTCATCGCTCCGGTTCTGTACGCCATCCACGCGGTACTGGCTGGTCTGGCTTATGTGCTGACCAACTCTCTGGGTATCGTACACGGTCACACCTTCTCCAACGGCTTCATCGACTTCGTGGTGCAATCTCCGCGTGCCGACAACATGCTGCTGCTGGTAGGTCTGGGTCTGGTTTACGCGGCCATCTACTACGTCGTATTCAGCTTCGTTATCCGTGCCATGAACCTGAAAACCCCGGGTCGTGAAGACGAGACTGCTGAAGAGGCCGTTGGCCAAGGCAAAGACGAAATGTCTGCTGCTCTGGTTGCCGCCTTCGGTGGTAAAGAGAACATCGCTTCTCTGGATGCCTGCATCACCCGTCTGCGTGTTGGTGTGAAAGATGTTGCCAAAGTTGACCAGGCTGGTCTGAAGAAACTGGGTGCTGCCGGGGTGGTAGTGGCTGGTTCCGGCGTTCAAGCCATCTTCGGTACCAAGTCCGACAACCTGAAAACCGACATGGACATCTGGATGAAGAGCAACTAATTCTGTTGCCTGAATATCAGTGTGTTTGAAGAGGGAGGCGAAAGCCTCCCTCTTGCTATTTGTGGTTATGGAGCGTGCGAGTCGTTGTAGATCGATCTCGGCAGGAGTCTCGTTGCCCAAGATGCGATGTGTAACGGGATACCTTCTGTCGGCGTTGTGCCTCGCTCGCCTTATCGCACTCCATCACCAGATCAACCTATCGCCAGATAAAGTCATCCAGTAATCAGCCAATAAAAAGAGCGCCACCAGGGCGCTCTTTTGTCGAGTCGGGGGGATTAGAGTTTCTCCAGATCCCGTTCGATTTCGCTGATCTTGTTCTGCACTACTTTTTCCAGATGGCGCAGGTCGCGCAGGATCTTCTGCTTGATGTCCGGATCGGCTTGCTGATGGACGCCCTGGGTCAGGTTGTCCAGCTCATCCACCACATATTTGAGGTTGGCGTTGATCTCGGTGACATCCTTGTACTCATGGGTACCGGAATCGACCAGCATGGTCTTGCGCTGGCGGGGATACTTGAATTTGACACTCTTGGCGAAGAACTCGCCTTTCTGCTTCTTGAAGTAGATCTTGAGGATGTCGTGGTTGGCCTCCTGGCGCAGGGTATAGCTGTCGACGGAGGCGGGATCCTGGATCCCCAGGCTCTTCAGATTCTCGTACATCAGGCTTCCTCGGTTTGAAACGATCCTGTCCCATCCATCTTAACCGATGCCTCATGGCTTGCCTGTGACAGGGGCGCCAAAATCAAAAGGGCGCCATCAGGCGCCCTTTTCATCACAGCAATGCTGATTACTCGTCGATGGAGCGCAGCAGAGCGTTGATGCCGACTTTGGCGCGGGTCTTGGCATCAACCTTCTTGACGATCACCGCCGCGTAGAGGCTGTACTTGCCGCATTTGGAGGGCAGGGAGCCGGAGACGACCACGGAGCCAGCCGGTACGCGGCCGTAGTGGATTTCGCCGGTTTCACGGTCATAGATGCGGGTGGACTGGCCGATGAAGACGCCCATGGAGATGACGGAACCTTCCTCGACGATGACCCCTTCAACCACTTCGGAGCGGGCACCGATAAAGCAGTTGTCTTCGATGATGGTCGGGTTGGCCTGCAGCGGTTCCAGTACGCCGCCGATGCCGACGCCGCCGGAGAGGTGGACGTTCTTACCGATCTGGGCGCAAGAGCCGACAGTAGCCCAGGTATCGACCATGGTACCTTCGTCAACGAAGGCGCCGATGTTGACATAGGAGGGCATCAGCACGGTATTGGGGGCGATAAAAGAGCCTTTGCGGGCGGTCGCCGGCGGTACCACGCGCACACCCGCTTCCTTGAACTGCTCGGCGGTGTAGTTGGAGAACTTGAGGGGAACCTTGTCGTAGTACTGGGCATCGTCGCCCTTGATGATGCCGTTGTCGTTGATGCGGAAGTAAAGCAGTACCGCTTTCTTTAACCACTGATGGACAACCCACTCACCGGCGATCTTCTCGGCAACCCGTGCCTTGCCAGAGTCCAGCAGGTCGATGGCTTGCAGGATGGCGGACTTGGTGGCGCTATCCACGGAGCCCGGAGTAATGGTGTCGCGGCGCTCGAAGGCCGCTTCAATGATCTGTTGCAACTCGGTCATGACAGGTTTCCTTTAAAAAATTCTGTTTGTTGTATCACACTTTTCCGACTGTTTTTAAGGGGTTGACCGGAATTCTTCCGGCCAGCGGCCATTTCTTCATCCGGTGTGCGCCAACCAGTTGTTTGGCATGGCAAAAAACGCCCGACAACCAGTCTCTTTCGAATCACTCTTCGCTTAATCCAGTACCGACTGCTGGGGGTTGAGTTGGTGTACCAGTCGCTCTTCCAGCTGTTTTTGCTGCTCGGCGGTCAATGGCTCGCCATCAAGGCTGGTCAGGCTGAAAAAGTCCTCGACCCTCTCACCGAAAGTGGCAATTTTGGCGGCGTGCAGCGACAGTCCACACTGCTGGAAAACAGCACCGATCCGCGCCAGCAGGCCGGGAGTATCGAGGGCAGTCAGCTCCATCAGGGTGTGACGGCTCTCCCCTTTAGTGGGCGAAGAGCGGGGCAGGAAGACCACCCGGGTCGGCACGCTGAACTGGCGGTGGCGCCGTGACAGCGGCTTGTTGCGCAGCACCAGCTTGCCCGGCTCCTGCAGCGCCTTCTCCAGTGCCTTCTTGATGGTGGCGGTGCGGTTGGGGCTGATAGGTTCGCCGCTCGGCTCCAGCACCACGAAGGTATCGAGCACATAGTTGCTGCGCGAATTCATTATCTGGGCGTCGTGGATGTTGAGGTTCTTCTGATCCAGTGCCGAGGCGACGGTGGCAAACAGATTCGGGGTATCGCGGCAGTAGATAAATACCTCGCTGCCGCCGCGGGTCGGGTGTTTGCCGATGATCACCAGCGGAGCCGGATTGTCGCCATGCTCGATGATGTGGCGGCAGTGCCAGGCGATCTGTTCCGGGCTGTGACGCAGGAAGTAATCGGCCTTGAAGTCGCCCCAGAGCTGGTTGATTGCCTCTTCCGATACATCCCGTTGCGCCAGCAGTTGCTTGGCCTGACGCTGGTTTTCGCGAATGCGCAGCCGCATGTCGGGCGGGTTCTCCAGCCCCTGGCGCAGCGCCTTCTGGGTGGCGAAGTAGAGCTCCCGCAGCAGGGTGCCCTTCCAGTCGTTCCACAGGGTATCGTTGGTGGCGCAGATATCGGCCACTGTGAGGCAGTAGAGCAAGTCGAGATGCTGCTCGTCGCGCACCTTCTGGGCAAAGTCGGTGACCACGTCGGGATCGTAGATATCGCGGCGCTGGGCGGTGACCGACATCAACAGGTGGTGGCGCACCAGCCAGGCAACCAGCCGACTCTCGTAGCGATCCAGACCGTGCAGCTGGCAGAACTCCAGCGCATCGACGGCGCCGAGTTCCGAGTGATCGCCGCGCCGCCCCTTGGCGATATCGTGAAACAGGGCGGCGATGCTGAGCAGCTCCGGTTTGCGCAGCCGGGTGAAGACCTCGTGGCAGAGCGGGTGGCTCTGGCGACTGGCCGGATTGGGAAACTGATGAATGTTCTTGAGCAGCCGATGGGTGTGCTCATCCACCGTGTAGGCGTGGAACATGTCGAACTGCATCTGGCCCACGATGAGGTTCCATTGCGGCAGATAGGCGGCGAGGATGCCGTATTTGTGCATCAGGGTGAGCGGCAGGCCGATGCCGTTGGGGTGGCGCAGCAGCGCCATAAACAGGCGACGGCAGTCAGGCAAGTCCTGCAACCAGCAGTTGAGTTTGCGGCGCGCCTCGCGCAGTTGGCGCAGGGTGGCCGAGTGGATGCCCGCAATCTCGGGATGCTGGGCCATCTGATAGAAGAGGCGCAGGATAGCGGCGGGCTCGCGGCCAAACAGCTCCGCATCCACCGCATCGATGAGGCGGCCACGGAGCTGGAACTCGTCGGAGAGGCGGCGCACATCCATGGCGGTGTTGCCGAGGATCGCCTCGTCAAACAGCTGCAGCAGCATCTCGTTGAGCTCCGAGACACGCCGCACCGTCTGGTAGAAGCGCTTCATCATCTGCTCGACCGGAGTGTTGCCTTCCCCCTCGAACCCCAACATCTGGGCCACGGTGCGCTGGCGATCGAACAGCAGGCGGTTATCCCCCTTATTGATGGCCATGTGCAGGGCGAAACGCACCTTCCAGAGAAAATTCTGGCAGTCGAGCAGCTCACGATACTCGGCGCGGTTGAGAAAGCCGTGGCTGGTCATCTCGAACAAGGTGGTGGCGCCAAAGTGGCGGCGGGCGACCCAGGCGAGGGTTTGAATATCCCGCAGGCCGCCCGGATTGCTCTTGAGATCCGGCTCCAGCTTGTAGGCGGTGCCGAGAAACTGCTGGTGCCGCTCCGCCTGCTCCTGGCGCTTGGCGCGAAAGAAGGCTTCGCTCGGCCAGAAGTGCTGGGGGCCGGTGGCCTCTTTCAGTTGCCGGAAGCCCTCCTGGCGACCGGTGATGTAGCGGGCCTCGATGAGGTTGGTGGCGACCGTAATATCGGCGCGCCCCTGCTCGAGGCACTCCGCCACGTTGCGCACCGCCTGACCCACCTCAAGCTTGAGATCCCACAGCAAGGTGATGAACTCACCGATGCGCAGTCCCAACACCTCGTCCAGCTCGTCGCCGTCATAGAGGATCAGCAGGTCGATATCGGAGTGGGGGTGCAGCTCGCCGCGGCCATAGCCCCCCACCGCGATGAGGGTGAGGTCGCTCTTGTCAAAGCCGAATTTCTGCCACAGGCGGCAGAGCAACTGATCCATGTACTCGGAGCGGGTGGCGACCAGCTCGATGATGTTGTCGCCGGCATCAAAACGGGCGTGCAGCCAGCCGAGAAAGCGGCTCAGGTACTCTTTGCAGTTGTCGCGAGTGAGCTGGTCATCGGGTAACAAATGGGGGGAAAGCAGGCTGGCGTCCATGGCATCTCACACACAGTGGCAGGCAAACGGCTGAAACAGAAGTAAAAACCCCGGCGCTTTGGAAGTTCAGGGCCGGGGTTCGATGTTAGCTGTGTTTGATGAAGCGGTCGATAGTGTCATCGGGGCGCAGGGTGAGCACCTCGCAGCCATCATCGGTCACCAGCAGGGTGTGCTCCCACTGGGCGGAGTCGCCGCCATCCTTGGTGGTCACGGTCCAGCCATCCTTCGGATTGACCTTGCAGTGATACTTCTTGCTGTTGACCATCGGCTCGATGGTGAAGCACATGCCCGCTTTCAGCTCCAGCTTGCCGCTGTTGCGGTAGTGGAGGATCTGCGGCTCTTCGTGGAACTCGGCACCGATGCCGTGGCCGCAGTAGTCACGCACTACGGAGAAACCGGCCTTCTCGACGATGGGCTGAATAACAGCGCCAATCTCGGTGATGCAGGCACCCGGACGCACCTTCTTGATGGCGGCGTAGAGGCTCTCTTGCGCAACTTTGCAGAGCTGGCGGCGCAGTGGGGTGGTCTCGCCCACGATGAACATGGCCGAGGTATCGCCGTGGTAGCCATCCTTGATGACGGTGATATCCAGATTAATGATGTCGCCATCGCGCAGTTTCTTGTGATTCGGGATACCGTGGCAGATCACATCGTTCACCGAGGTGCAGATGGATTTGGGGAAGCCGTGGTAGTTGAGCGGAGCTGGAACCGCCTGTTGTACGTCGACAATATAGTCGTGGCAGAGGGTGTTCAGTTCGTCAGTGGTGACGCCAGCTTTGACATGGGGCGCAATCATGACCAGCACATCGGCGGCCAATTGGCCGGCAACGCGCATCTTTTCAATCTCTTCCGGTGTCTTGATTTTAATGGACATGGGATCTCTCTTGCGGCCTGCCGCTGGGCCTGCGAGGGCAGACAGGACAGGTAATGAAAAATAGATGCGTTTGCAATCAGGGCAAAATTTTATCCGCAACCCCCGCGTACTTCCAGTGTGATTGTCATCACAACGTCAAATCGGCGTCGCAGCATCCTCTGGCGGGATCCATATTTACACCTGTTGGCGGGATCCATATTTACACCTGTTTAGGGTGTCGGCCGGTGGTGTCCTGAACAAAGTTATGGTATAAAGCGCGCCGGAATGGGGAACTTGCGTCCCGATTTCATCACCCTTACTTAAACAACACACACACATCGACACATATGCCGGGGTGCCTTAACGGGTCGGCTATATGGGATGTGTGGAGGCCTAACCCCAATACAGAGGTATAAAATGGCTAAAGTTTCTATGCGCGACATGCTGCAAGCTGGCGTTCACTTCGGTCACCAGACTCGTTACTGGAACCCGAAAATGAAATCCTACA
>OLFS01000189.1_pt1 | contig 63182 bp, 67 predicted proteins | sample 1605491 | NCBI WGS metagenome assembly OLFS01 (sample SAMEA3888921, study PRJEB22519) | human gut metagenome | biome: human gut; feature: human-associated habitat; material: faeces | place: Denmark | collected 2011 | reverse complement strand
AGCAGGCGGCAATGTGCTCCTTCATCCCGAAATGCCAGGTGTTGGCCTTCTTGCCTGAAGCCATCTCAGGATCTCGGGCGTGAGCCTTGTTCTTGGTTGACGACGGCGCTTCGATAAAAGTGCCGTCAGCGGCAACCATTTCAAAAGAACAAGCTCCGGCCTCTACGGCCAGATTTACCGTGCGCTCGAGGAATTTTTGAGCCAACCCATGTTGTTCAATGAAATGCCTGAAGCGCAGTATCGTCGAATCTGAGATGAACAGACGTGTGCTGGACACGCGGCAGAAGCTGCGAGCCACCATGTCGCTCGCCAAATATGACTCCATCTCCGGATCAGACAGATTGAGAGAGACCTGAAGCAGGTGAACACGAACCATCGTTTCAAGGCGTGTATACGGCCTTCCTTGTTGAACCGTCTCGCCAGCTTTGATGTGGTAGTGTGGCAGGCATAGTTGGATCAATTCGTTGATTACGTCATCAGTCAGCCGATCCATGGCATTCACCCGGCGATCAGCATGAGCCCGACGAACCTGTAGGAACTTTTCAGCATCAATGTCTGCAAAGCTCAGTTGACCATCGAATATCTCTTCCATAGTCACACCAAATTTAACGAGCTTATACCATAGAATTATGCTATTTCTAGGGCAAAAAACAGCATTTTTTGAGGCTGTACGGAAAAACCGAACGGAACATTTTTGTTTCATTCGGCTTGGCAACAGAGGGTTTTGAAGAGCTTCCCTAGTACGAAATTTTGGGTGGCATGTGACGAGCTTATGGCCGCACAGGGCGCTTTCGCGCGTCTCGTCGAGCTGCAGACGGCCTGAGGCGGATCCACTCGGGCAAAAGCGTAACCAATCGTCCGCAGGGCGCGGAGGAGCCGCGCGTGCGCGGCTCAAACCGTGTATCTTGTTGGGTCCGACTCCAATCTCCCCGCATCTGATCATGAGCTTTCTTCTGGGCCTCGCAGGCTTTCTACTCACCATCGGCATCATCGTCATCGTTCACGAGGGCGGCCATTTCTTCACGGCCAAGTTCTTCAACATCAAGGTGACGCGATTCTCCTTCGGCATGGGCCCCGTGCTCTGGCGAAGGAGAAAGGGAGAGACCGAATACTGCTTCTCTGCCCTGCCGCTCGGCGGCTACGTGAGGATGGCCGACGAGGCGGATGCGGATCTCACTGAAGACGACCGCAGAAGGCTCTACACCCGTCAGGCCCGCTGGAAGCGCGGCCTCGTGCTCTTTGCGGGGCCCGCCACGAACTTCGTCCTCGCCTTCTTCCTCTACGTGATGGTCGGCGCGATCGGAACGCCCGACTTCGCGGCCGTCATGGGCACGCCGCCCGCAGGCACGCAGGCGGCGAGCGAGCACGTGAGGCAGGGCGACCGCGTGCTGTCCGTCAACGGTGCGCCGGTTCTCGGCATCACGGACATGAACGTCGAGCTTTTCGGTCTGGCGGGTAGCGCCGACATTCCCGTCAGGTTCTCCCGCGGGGATGAGACCTTCGTCAGGCATTTCTCGCTCGCAGGCGTGAGCCTTGACGACATGAGCGGGCGCCCGCCCGTCATCCATCTCGGCCTCGTGCCCTGGCTCAGGGACCCCGTCGTGGCGGGGACGGTGAAGGATCCCCCCGCCGAAAAGGCGGGGCTTGCGAGCGGCGACAGGATTCTGGCCGTCAACGGCGCAGGGGTGAGCTCGGTCCAGGAGGCGGTTGAGGCCATAGGCGCGACGCCCACGGGCTCGCCCGTGAGGCTGACGCTTTCGAACATCAGGACGCCCGAGACCGAGCGCGTGGTGGAGATCATGCCCGTGATGTCGGAGGGCCGCACGGTTGTCGGCATCCGCATCAGGGCGCTTCCCGAGATGGTCGTCGTGAGGCTCTCGCCTGTTGACGCAGTCGCCGCGGGCTGGCGCAAGGTGAAGAGCATCACTACCCTTCAGGCCAGAGGCGTGAGCCAGATGGCCACGGGCGAGGCCAGTACGAAGAACCTGACGGGCCCGATCGGCATTGCCGACATGGCGGGCGACGCCGTGCGCGGCGGCTTCGTGCCCTTCCTTGAATATCTTGCGCTCATCTCGATCGCGATCGGCTTCATGAACCTGATCCCCGTGCCGGTGCTCGACGGCGGACAGCTCGTGGTGCTTGGCCTCGAGGGCCTGCGCGGCCGGGACTTTTCCGAAAGGACGAAGAACTGGATCGGCAAGGCGGGCTTCGGCCTGATGCTCGTCGTCTTTGCCTTTGCAATGAACAACGACCTCACGCGCCTGTTCGAGGGCGTGTGACGGGGCTCGACGGAGTCGGGTGGCGCAGGAATGCGACCTCGAAGACAGGGATTACCCGTTCTGTCGTGAAAGAGGTCCCGCCGCCCGCTAACGGAGAGCCTCAAGATTTGGTAACCTTACACAAATTTGCCGCCGCCGTTTGCGGTCGTCTTCGGGGATGAACCTGAAGCAGACCGTGCAAGGGCGGAGGGCGTGACCCGTGACGATATAGAGAGAATTCATTTTGTCTGCCAATCTGACGAAGACGGCCGCCGCTGTCATTGCGGCCATGGTGTGCGCCGAGGGGGCCTCGGCTTTTGTCATTTCCGACATTCGAGTTGAAGGCCTGATGCGTACCGAACCCGGTACGGTCTTTTCGCACCTTCCGTTCCGCACAGGCGACGAGTACACGCCCGACATGGGCACCCGCGCCATCCACTCGCTCTACCGCTCCGGCCTCTTCAAGGACGTGTCGCTCTCCCAGGACGGCGACGTGCTCGTCGTGCACATCGTCGAGCGTCCCGCCGTCGCGACCATTGAGACGCACGGCATCAAGGCCTTCGACAAGGACGCCGTCGAGACCAGCCTGCGCGACGTCGGCATGGCCGAGGGCCGCATCTTCGACCAGGCGACGCTTGACCGCGCCGACCAGGAGCTGCGCCGCCAGTACCTCGCCCGCGGCTATTACGGCGTGAAGATCAAGACGATCGCCACGCCGCTCGAACGCAATCGCGTGCGCATCACGATCAACGTCGACGAAGGCCGTGCCTCGTCGATCGCCTCGATCCGCTTCACGGGCAACCGCCTCTTCGATGCCGACGAGCTGCTCGACCAGATGCAGCTCGGCATGCCGAACTGGTTCAGCTGGTACACGAAGCGCGACCTCTACAGCCGTGAAAAGCTTGCGGCCGACCTTGAGACGATCCGCTCCTTCTACATGAATCAGGGCTACCTCGACTTCAAGATCGACTCAGTTCAGGTCTCCATCGCGCCCAACAAGTCTGACGTCTACATCACGATCAACATGACCGAGGGCGAGAAGTACACGATCGCCGGCGCCAAGCTCACGGGCGACCTTCTCGGCATCGACGAGGAGCTCAACAAGCTCCTGACGCTCAAGGCGGGCGAGATCTACAGCGCCGAGCAGGTCAACAATGTCTCCACGGCGCTCGTCGACAAGCTCTCCACGCTCGGCTACGCCTTTGCGACCGCGACGCCCAATCCGATCGCCGACCGCGAGAACCGCACGGTCGAGGTCGTCTACACGATCGACCCGGGCCGCCGCGCCTATGTTCGCCGCGTGAACATCACGGGCAACAACCGCACGAAGGACGAGGTGATCCGCCGTGAAGTCCGCCAGTACGAATCCGCCTGGTTTGACAGCTCCAAGGTCAAGCTCTCGCGCGACCGCATCGACCGTCTCGGCTACTTCGAGTCCGTGACGGCCGACCCGGTGCCCGTGCCCGGCACGCGCGACCAGGTCGACGTCGACATCAAGGTGAAGGAGCGTCCGACCGGCTCCGTCTCGCTCGGTGCGGGCTACTCCACGTCCGACGGCATCATCCTTTCGGCGGGCTTCGCGCAGAACAACGTCTTCGGTACCGGCAAGTCCGTGTCCGTCGACGTCAACACGTCGAAGTCCCAGCGCACCTACGCGCTCTCCGTCGTCGAACCGTACATCACGCCCGAGGGCATCAGCCGCTCGTGGGAAGTCTATGACCGCCGCGTCGACCTTGAAGAGCTCGACGTCGCCGACGTGGAATACGAAACCCGCGGCGCCTCGCTCGCGTTCGGCATCCCGTTCACGGAAAACGACCGCGTGTTCCTCGGCGGCAAGATCGAATCCACGAAGGTTGACGCCAACAGCAACTCCCCGCAGCGCTATCAGGACTACGTGAACCGCTACGGCGCCGATCCCGTGTCCGTGGCCGCCACGGTCGGCTGGTCCCGCGACTCCCGCGACAACTCGCTCGCTCCGACGCGCGGCGTGTACCAGCGACTCAACGGTGAAGTCGGCCTGCCGGGCATGGACATCGAGTACTACAAGTTCACCTACCAGTACCAGCACTACTTCCCGCTCTCGAGGACGTGGACGCTGGCCTTCAACGGCGAAGTGGGCTACGGCGACGTCTACGGCCAGACCGACATGTTCCCGTTCTTCAAGAACTTCTACGTGGGCGGCATCGGCTCGGTGCGCGGCTTCGAATCCGGCACGCTCGGTCCGAAGGACAGCACGAACAAGATGAACGACGACGCGGACAATCTGGGCGGCGACCGCATGGTCAATGCCTCGCTTGAACTCCTCGCCCCGCTGCCGGGCGGCGACCGCACGCTGCGTATCTTCGGCTTCCTCGACGCCGGCTATGCCTGGGGCTACGAAGGCTTCGTCAACGCCAACGGCCATGCCGACTACAGGCGTCAGGAATTCAGCATGAGCGACCTGCGCTATTCGACCGGCATCGGCGTGGCCTGGATCTCTCCGCTCGGCCCGCTGAAGTTCTCGCTGGCCTTCCCGCTCAACGAGAAGGAAGGCGACAAGACGCAGCGCTTCCAGTTCCAGATCGGCACGGGCTTCTAAGACCTGCCGAGCCGCGCGGGCGGCCCGTCGTCGGGCCGTGCGCGGCGGTAAAATACGAAAATGCCTGCAGACGGGGCTGCCCAAATCGGGCGCCCCGTTTTTTTCAAGCCCAAAGGTGAACACCGTGAAAAAGCTTCTGCCCTCCGTTCTCTCGGCCGCCGTGCTCGGCCTCGCCATGCTCGCGCCCGTGGGCGCCGCGGATCTTCGCATCGGCGTTGTCAACATGGAGCGCATTCTGCGCGACTCTCTCTCCGCCGCCCAAGCGGGCGAGCGCCTCAATGCCGAGGGCATGCGCCGTCAGGAGGAGATTGATGCGCTCACCAAGCGCTTCAAGCAGCGTCTCGAGCGCTTCGAGAAGGGCGCCTCCGACATGAGCGAGAGCGAGCGCGTCACCGAGCGCAGGGAGCTCGCCGAGATGGAGCGCGACGTTGCGCGCCGCAGCCGCGAGGCCCGCGACGAGTTCAATCAGCGACGCAACGAGGAGGTGCTCCTGCTGCAGGGACGCGCAGGACGCATCATCCAGCAGATCGCCGAGACCGAGAAGTTCGATCTGGTGCTCTACGAGTTCTTCTATGCCAGTCCCAAGGTCGACATCACGGACCGCGTGATGAAGGCGCTTGACGCCGACGTCAAGCCTGCGAAGAAGAAAAAATAATGGAAAAAGCAAAGCGGCATGAACGGGCCTGAGGCCCGTTCGCCGTCATGCAACAACGAAACCACAACATACTGAGGAGCCGTCATGGCCGAAAATCTGCCGCGTTATGCCGTTACCGATCTGATTGCCCGCGTGTCCGGAATGAGCCGCGGAAGGCTTGAAATGCGCCTTCTGGGCGAATGCGCCGAAGTCTCCCGCTTCATGCCGCCCCAGACTGCGGGCGAAGGCGACATGGCCTTTCTCACGAACGCCGCCTACGCCGAGGCGATGAAGGCTTCGAGGGCCTCGCTCCTCATCATGCGCGAGCAGGATGTCGAGGCGCTCTTCGGTTCGGACGAACCCGGCCGCGCCGTGCTCGTCTGCGACAATCCGTACGCCTTCTTTGCATTCGCCTCCCAGATTCTCTTCCACGTCGAAACGCCTGCGGGCATTCATCCGCGCGCCTTCGTTGAAGAGGGCGCCGAGGTGGATCCGAGCGCAACGGTCGAGGCGCTCGCCGTCGTGCGCCGCGGCGCGCGCGTTGGCGCACGCACCGTCATCAAGACGGGCGCCGTCGTGGGTGAGGACACGGTCGTGGGCGAGGACTGCATTCTTTACCCGAACTGCGTGCTTGAACGCGGCACGGTCGTCGGCAACCGCTGCATCTTCCAGCCCGGCTGCGTGATCGGCGGCGACGGCTTCGGCTTTGCGCCCTTCAAGGGCGAGTGGGCCAAGATCCCGCAGGTGGGCCGCGTGGTGATCGGCGACGACGTCGAGATCGGCGCGGGCACGACGGTCGACCGCGGCGCCCTCGAGGACACCGTGATCGGCGACGGTACCAAGCTTGACAACCAGATCCAGCTCGGCCACAACGACCGCATCGGCCGCCACGTCGTGATGGCTGCCTGCGTGGGCATCGCGGGTTCGACCACCGTGGGTGACCACTGCATGGTGGGCGGCGCGGCCATGATTAACGGCCACATCAACATCCCCGCAGGTTCCGGCATCGGTCCGGGCACGGCCATCACGGGCTGGGGCAAGGAACCCGCCCAGAAGACCGGCTTCTTCCCCGCCTTGGAGGGCCGCGACTTCCAGCTCGTCGGCGCCACGATCTCGCGTCTTCCTGCCATGCGCAAGGAGCTCAAGGCCCTTGCCCGCCGCATGGCTGAACTCGAGGCGTTAATCCGTTCTGCCGAAGAATAATTTTTCAAAAGGCGCGACAATAAGAAGATGCCCCCGGAGAGCGGCGGCATCCCGCCGCACGCCAAGGCCCCATTTTTCAATAGAGGTTACGTTCCAATATGAGTACGCTCGACATCCGTGACATCATGGACATGCTTCCGCACCGTTATCCGTTCCTTCTCATCGACCGCATCGTCGAACTCGACACGGAGGCCGGCCGCGTGGTTGCGCTCAAGAACGTCACTGCCAACGAGCCGCAGTTCACGGGACACTTCCCCGGCGTGCCCGTCATGCCCGGCGTTCTGATCATCGAGGCGATGGCCCAGGCCTGCGCGATCATCGCGCTCTCCCGCCTTCCCGAAGGCACGGACCGCAAGAACTCGCTCTTCTACTTCGCAGGCATCGACAAGGCCCGCTTCAAGCAGGTCGTGCAGCCCGGCGATCAGCTCATGATCGAAGGCAAGTTCATCCGCTCCAAGCTCGGTCTCGGCATCTTCGAGGCCGTCGCCCGCGTCGACGGCAAGGTCGTCGCCCAGGCTGAGATGATGTGCGCCTACCGCCCCGTCGCGCCCAAGACGTCCGACGCCGGCAAGCAGGCCTAAGGGCCCTGAAGTTCCGACGCGCCTGAAGCTTGTCAAAGCCGGCGGTAGCAGAAGTCCTGCGCAGGAGAATCCTCTCCGCGCAGGATTTTTTTGGGAAGCGCGAACAGGGAAAAAAGCCTTGCCAAAGGGCTCGAAAGGCACCTGAAGGGACGAAGAAACCCCTAGAAATGCAACAAAATGCATCTAGTACAAACTGCCTAGGCCTTTCTTGTGAAGTTTGAATTCGCCTGTGGTGACGGGCAAGAGCGGGAGGGAGACAGGGTAACTACTAATCAACCTAGGGTTTTTCCTGAAGACTTGTTACATTTGCCCCGACGTCTGAAACCTTGGCGGAGAGCTCGTCAGGTAAAGTTAGCTCATCGGAGAACGACGCCGGAAGGTGACGAGTCCTCCGCTCCTTTTGGTTGGATTTATTCGCCCGCTGTTACTGAGACCGCGGGCTTTTTTTTATTTTTCGAGGCTTCAGGCCCCTGCCGCCGTGTCGGCGGGGTGAGTGCGGCAGGATCAGCAGCCGAGCCAGGCGGCAACGGCGAGGATGGCGAAGACCGCGGCGGCGATCCGGCGCATGAGCTTCATAGAGAGGCGCTCGGCGAGCTTGTTGCCGATGAAGACGGCGGGCGCGTCGGCGATCATCATGCCGAGCGTCGTGCCCGAGATGACCCAGAGGGCCTCGGCGGGGAACTTCGCGGCGAGCGCCACGGTGGCGAGCTGGGTCTTGTCGCCCATTTCGGCGAGGAAGAAGAGCACGACGGTGGTGCCGAAGACGCCGAAGCGCTTCATGCGGCCCTCGTCCGTCTCCTCGTCGTCGAGCTTGTCGGGGACGAGCATCCAGGCGGCCATGGCGGCGAACGAGACGATCAGGATCCAGCGGAGGATTTCGGGCGTGATGAGGGTGGCTAGCACGGCGCCCACGCCGCCCGCCATCGCGTGATTGAGGACCGTGGCGACGAGGATGCCCCAGATGATGGGAGCAGGCCTGCGGAATCTGGCGGCGAGGCAGATGGCCATGAGCATGGTCTTGTCGCCGATTTCGCTTGCGGTGACGACGCCGGTGGAGAGAAGAAGAGTCTGAAGGGCTTCAAGCATGGGGGATTGTCGGGGACGGCGCGTGGGGCATGTGTTCAAGAAACTGCGGGCGCATCCTCTTCCTGCCCGATGCGCCGGCCCGGGCGCGTCCTGGGCGTCCTTGCGGTTTATCCGGAAGAGGACACACCGCAGGTCTTGCTCATGCCGCGCCGGGAACGATGAGTCCCCGAGGCTCGCATTCCTGCGCCATAAAGCAAGGCGCTTCAAGCATGTTGACGCAGGACGGCGGCCGTTGCGCCCGAGCTACTCCCCTGAAGAGTGCGGAGCGCATTCTAGCATGCCGTTATGCAGTGCCGCAGGGGTTTTCGGAGGAATTTTCCTTCCGAGAACCCGTAAGAAAGGCGCCTGAGATGCTACGGAATGCAAAAGTTGCCGCGAGCCTTTCGCCTGCGCCCGCACCTGAAAAGACCTCTCGCAGTAGCGTCTGGAGGGTTAACCCTAGTTTCGCGGGCGAGGTTTCGTCCTGCGCTCTGTTACGTCCGCCGGGAAGTCGAAACAGCTCGCGAAGCGACATGCCCTAAAGTACGAGACATGGAGAACGAAGTGCGACGAGCACGGAGGACCTCCGCTCCTTTTGGTTGGAAAGCTTCAGGCCTGCAGGCGTTGCCCGCGGGCCTCTTTTTTTGCTTCTTCGGAGCCTCGGGTTTGCCTGCTTCGTCGGGCTGCGGCGGAATCCCGCCAAAATGCGTCAGAATGCCAGTGCGTTCCACGAGGCCGTGCAGCGCAGTCGGGCGATATATCCCTCTGCACGAGGCGTTTTGTGTGCGGAGGGCAGGGAGGCGGAGCGGCGCGGCAGGAAGCTCTGTTACAGAAGGCCCAATGACGAAACAGCACCGGGAGGCCCTTCAGGTACAGTCAATGCATCAGGAAGGCGAAGCTGCCCTCCGGAGACTTCAAGAACATGATTTCGGCCTGCAGGAAAACGACTGCAGGCCTTGTTTTTGACCTCGGCGGGGCGCTTGCAACGAGATGCAAGAATCCTGTGGGGCGTTCTTCGCTCAAAGTCATGCGGGGCGTCTCCTGCAGAGGCGTTTCAAGGGTTTGTTCCGAGATGCTCGAAGTGTTTCGTTCCGACCTCTTGTTACATCTCCCGGGAAGTTCGAAACGGATGGCGGGCGGGATTCGGCTCATTGAAGGCATGGAGAACGCCGCAGCAATGCATGAGTCCTCCGCTCCTTTTGGTTGGAAAACTTCAGCTCGCAGTCCCAAGGACCGCTGGCCTCTTTTTTTGCGTTCGCCCTGCACGCGTGTTCCTGAGGAGGAACGCCCTGAAACGCAAGCGGCGTATGGCATTTGCGGCGGGAGGCTCCTCGCCGGGGCGCGATCCGTCTTCTCGGCGCACGGGCAGTCTAATCTATAATATTGGGATTGCTCGGCTTCCGCCCCTGCGGGAGCCTGCGCGCACGGGCGCTCGTGCTCCGTTTCACGAGAACGTCAGATGCACGGCGGGCGGCGGGATGCCGCGAAATTTCCGAAGAAGGCGCGCGAACAAGGTCAAAAAAGGAATTGTCATGGCTCAAATTCATCCGTCCTCCATCGTTCATCCCGATGCCGTGCTCGCCGCCGACGTCGTCGTCGGCCCCTTCTGCCTCGTCGGGCCGAAGGTTCGGATCGGTGCGGGCACTCACCTGCGCAGCCACGTCTGTGTCGAGGGCCGCACGACGATCGGCAGCGGCAACGTGATCTACGCGGGCGCTTCGATCGGCTGCGATCCGCAGGACAAGAAGTATGCGGGCGAGGACACGGTGCTCGTCGTGGGCGACAACAACGTGATCCGCGAAAACTGCACGTTCTCGATCGGCACGATTCAGGACGAGGGCGTCACGACGGTCGGCAGCGACAACCTCTTCATGGCCAACGTCCACGTGGCACACGACTGCCGCGTCGGCAACCACACGATCATCGCCAACAACGTCGCGCTCGCGGGCCACGTCCGCGTCGACGACTGGGCAATCGTGGGCGGCCAGACGGGCGTGCATCAGTTCGTGCGCATCGGCGAGCACGCCATGGTGGGCGGCGCCTCCGCCGTTCTGCGCGACGTTCCGCCCTACGTGATCTGCTCCGACAACCCCTGTGCGCCTCACGGCCTCAACACCGTGGGCCTGCGCCGCTTCGGCTACTCCGACACGCAGGTGCGCGCGCTGCACCAGGCCTACCGCCTGATGTACCGCGAGGGCCTCATCGTCAAGGAGGCGCTCGTGAAGATCGAGGCCCTCAAGGCCGACTTCCCGGACGCCGTCGAGCAGCTCACCCGCTTCATCGAATTCATCGGCAGCAGCCCGCGCGGCGTGATCCGCTGATCCGCCCGGCGCATTCATTCTCACCACTACGAACCGTACCATCAACGAGGGGAAACTCATGGGCATTCAGTCTTCCATTCCGACGCTTGAACGCAACGGCGCCGTCTGGCTTGCCGGCGAGGCGAGCGGCGACTTCATCGCGAGCCTTGTGATTCCTGAGGTGGCCGCACGCATGGGCGGTGCTCCGCAGTACGGCGTGGGCGGCGACAAGATGCGCGCCGCGGGCTTTCGCGCCTGGTACGACTCGCGCGAGCTTTCCGTGCGCGGCTATGTCGAAGTGCTCACGCACCTGCCGCGCCTGCTGAGCTTCCGCAAGGACCTCATCACCCGCTTCGGCGACTCGATGCCGCAGGTGTTTGTGGGCGTCGACGCTCCCGACTTCAACCTCGCCGTCGAGGAGAAGTTGCGCCGCCGCGGCGTTCCGACCGTTCACTTCGTGAGCCCCTCGATCTGGGCCTGGCGTCCCGAGCGCATCCAGACGATCCGCCGCGCCGTCGACCACATGCTGCTCGTCTTCCCGTTCGAGCAGGAGATCTACCGCAAGGCCGGCGTGCCCGCCACCTTCGTCGGCCATCCGCTCGCGGGCATCATCCCGATGACGCCCGACACGGCGGGCGCCCGCAGGAGCTTCGGCATTGGTGACGACGGCCTGCCCGTCATCACCGTGATGCCCGGCTCGCGCGTCGACGAGCTCAAGGGCTGTGCTCCGGTCTTCTTCAACGCCGTCGAGCGTTTTCTCGCCCGCAACGGCGGCGCCCACGTCCTGATTCCCGCCGTCGACGAGCAGGCCCGCACCCGCATCCTGCAGGTGGCGAGCATGTATCCGCGCCTTGCCCAGGCGATGCAGATCGTCACGGGTGAAAGCCATCGCACGATCGAGGCCGCCGACGCGGTGCTCGTCGCCTCCGGCACGGCCGCGCTCGAGTGCGCGCTCTACAAGAAGCCGATGGTCGTGGGCTACAAGATGCCCGCCCTCACGGGCATGATCATGCAGAAGAAGGCGCTCATCCACTGCGTTTCCCTGCCGAACATCCTGCTCGGCGAAAACGTCGTGCCCGAGTTCCTGCAGTTCTTCTGCGAGCCCGATCCGATCTCCTACGCGCTTGAGGACGCGCTTCAGAACGAAGCCCGCCGCAGGATGCTCGAGGAACGCTTCTCGGCCATGCACGAGAGCCTCATCGCTGACACGCCCGCTCTCGCCGCCGACGTCATCATGAGCGTCGCAAGATCCTGAGGGGCTCGAGAGCTCTGAGAGAGGGCAAGCCCGCAGGGGCGCTTCGCCGGCCGGTTCCGCGGAGCGCCTTTTCTTTTTCCCATTCATTCACCAGGACCTGACCGTGGCCAAATCCGCCGCTTCCAAAACGCAGCCCACCACCGACCTGCCGAGCCTCTTCGGTTCGGAGGATCCGCTCTTTTCATCGACGCTCGTCGCAGGGGTCGACGAGGCGGGCCGCGGCCCGCTCGCGGGCCCCGTCTGCGCGGCGGCCGTGATTCTTGATCCCGACCGTCCCGTCGAGGGCCTCAACGACTCGAAGAAGCTCTCGGCCGCGAGGCGCGAGGCGCTCGCGCCCCTCATTCGCGAGCGCGCGCTCGCCTGGTGCGTCGCCTGGGCCGACGTCCACGAGATCGACACGCTGAACATCCTTCAGGCGACGATGCTCGCCATGAAGCGCGCCGTTGAGGGGCTCGGCGTCAGGCCCGAGCTCATCCTCGTCGACGGCAACCGCACGCCCCAGGGGCTGCCCGCTCCCGCCTCCGCCGTCGTGAAGGGCGACGCCAGGGTCGCCGCCATCTCGGCCGCCTCGATCCTCGCGAAGACCGCACGAGACGCCCGCATGGCCGAACTCGACAAGATCTATCCGGGCTACGGCTTCGCCGCTCATGCGGGCTACGGCACCGCAAGGCACGTCGAGGCGATCCGCACGCTCGGCATCACGCCCGAGCACCGCCGCTCTTTCGAGCCCGTCAAGTCCATGATCGCCGGCAAGGCAGCCAAGGAGAACGAGAATGATTGAAAAGTTCATTGAGAGCGAGGCCAACGCGAAGTTCAAGCGTTGGAAAAAGCTCGCGCGCGATGCGCGCGCCGTGAGAAAGGAGAGGGCCACCCTGATGGAGGGCATCCATCTGATGCAGGTGGCGCTCGAATCCGGCTGCCGCGTCAACGCCGTTCTGATCGATGCGGACCGCGCCACGCGCGAGGCCCGCGAACTCGCCCTTGAGCTCTGCAGGAAGAGCGGCGCAGACCTCTTTGCGCTCTCGCCCGCCCTCTACGACCAGCTTTCGCCCGTCGAGCACGGCGTCGGCGTCATGTGCGAGGCGGCCGTTCCGCCCGCGCCCGCCGACGACGCCTGGAAGTCCGCCGACGCGCTCTATCTCGACGGTGTGCAGGACGCGGGCAACGCGGGCACGCTGATCCGCACTGCGGTCGCCGCAGGCGTTCGCGTCGTGGCGGCAAGTCCCGTCGCCGCAACCCTCTGGTCCCCGAAGGTGATGCGCGCCGGCATGGGCGCGCACTTCGGCGCCGTCTTCATCGAGAACATCACGCCCGAGGCCTTCCGCAGGGTCTATCGCGGCCGCATCTACGCGGCCGACGCCCGCGGCGGCGAGGATCTCTTCCTCGCGGCGGACGACGTTGCCGAGGGCCCCGTTTGCTGGCTGATGGGCGCCGAGGGACCAGGCGTCTCCGATGCGGGCCTTGAGGCTGCCGACCGTCGCTTCTACATTCCGATCGAGGCCGCGTGCGAAAGCCTCAACGTGGGCGCCGCGGCCGCCGTCTGCCTCTTCGACACCCGCCGCAGGCGTTTTGCGCGCAGGGGCGCCTGACGCTCGCGTGATGCGGTGAAGGGTGGGGGACCGGGTGCTCCTTCGCCCTCGCAGGGTGTCGTGCGAACGCGTCTTCCGACGCCTGCACGCCTCCCGCACGGGGCTTTTCGGGCGGCTGGATCTGCGGTCGTGATGCCTTTTCCGCGAAGAAAGCGGGTGTTGCATATAGGAGAAAATCCCTAAAGAAAAACCCGAATTTTTCATGCAGGGCGGCCGTCAAACGGATAAACTGCGCACCTGACGTCGCCGGGAGTGCCAGGAGCGCAGACCCCGGCGTTTATTTTTTTCGGAAAAAAAACACAAGGCCGCCGGCCGCCGTCCCTCCCGGCATGAAGAGGAGGGGACGGAGGCCCGCCTCACAAGCATGCTGAACTTTGCCTACCACAATCCTGTCCGCCTCGTCTTCGGACGCGGCGCCGAAAATGAAGCCGGTCGTCTGGCTGAAACCGTTGCCCGCACCCACAAGTGCCTTGTGGTCTACGGCGGCGGCTCCGTCGTCCGCTCCGGCCTTCTCGCCTCGGTGAGGAAGAGCCTCGAGGCCGCAGGCATGACGGTGATTGAAAAGGGCGGCGTCCATCCCAACCCCCGCCTGTGCTTCGTGCGCGAGACGGTCGACTGGATGCGCGATCAGGGCGTGGGTCTTGTCGTCGCCGTGGGCGGCGGCTCCGTGATCGACACCGCCAAGTGCATTGCCCTTGGCCTCGAGTACGAGGGCGACTGCTGGGACTTCTTCGACGGCCACGCCGTTCCCGAAAAGGCCCTGCCCGTGCTCGCCGTGCTGACGATCCCCGCCGCGGGTTCCGAGCAGTCCGTGCGGTGCGTGATCTCGCACCACGGCACGAAGGCCGGTATCGGCGCCGAATGCCTGCGCCCCGCCGCGGCCATCGTCAATCCCGAATGCTTCATGACGCTGCCGCGCCATCAGGTCGCCGCCGGCGTCGTCGACATGATCTCCCACATCATGGAGCGCTATTTCACGCGCACGACCGCGACGGCCTACGTCGACGCGCAGTCCGAGGCTGCCATGCGCACCGCGATCGAATTCGGCCCGAAGGTCTGGGCGGATGCCCGCGACTACGATTCCTGGTGCCAGATCGGCATGGTCGGCAGCTTCGCGCACAACGGCTACTTCGGTCTGGGCCGCGAGGAGGACTGGGCCTGTCACGCCATCGAGCATGAAATCTCCGGCTGGAACGAGGCCATCACCCACGGCATGGGCCTCTCCGTCGTGATCCCCGCCTGGATGCGCTACGTCTCTGAACGCACGCCCGCGCGCTTGGCGCAGTTTGCCCGCAACGTCTTCGGCATCGTCGAGGCCGACGACGCCGAGGCTGCGAAGAAGGGTATCGAGGCGCTCGTCGCCTTCTACAAGTCCCTCGGCATGCCGACCCGCATGGGCGAGCTCGGCGCCGACGAATGCCCCGTCGAGTCGCTCGCGCGCCACTGCTGCCGCCGCGGCCCCGTGGGCCGCCTCCTGCCGCTTGAGGCGTCCGACGTCGAGGCGATCCTGAAGAACGCCTTCTGAAGCTGATGCTTCGAACCTCCCGAGGTTCAGGCTGAATCCGGGGCAACGGGCCGCGCACTTTCCTCACGTGAAGGCGCGGCCTTTTTCACATCCGTCTTCGCCGCCGTCCGCGCACGCCGTCGGACGCCCTTTCCCACATCTTGTGCCGGCGCACCTCCCCGAGTTCGGCTGCCTCCTCCTTCACCCGCTTGTAAAACCCTCTCCCCCATTGCTTTCGACCGTTGTTCGAGGCGTCATTTCTCTGGAGTGAAATCTGTGCAAAACACAAGATGTTGTGGTTGTGGTGTCGTCAAACCACATGATGTAGTGACTTTTTCGGTGTCCGATTGTATGGTGCCGATGCTTCTCATAGAAAAAAAGAATGGATGAAAAAAGGCGGTTCGGACCGGCGGGGGAGGGACTTCAAACGCGCCTCCCTCTAAGGAGGAGCGGATGCGGGGAGGCGTTCCGGACCGCCGGGGATGTTTTGAGGAAGCACTTTTGCGCAGGTTTGTCAATACCGCAAACATCCGTTTGACGAAGAAAAGAGTGTTGAGATTCTCGGGGCTTTTCCATAAGATTAAGTCCCTGCCGCCCATGGGGCGGCAGTTCGTTTTTTCGGGTCCGTCCGTTGGTTTCAATGACGGCCGCTGTTGAGAAGGATTAAAAGAAGGACGACGACATGCTGACGGTTATCAAGAAGGACAACACGACCGAAGAATTCATTGACGAGAAGATCGTTGACGCGGTGAAGAAGGCGGCCTTCCGCTGCGACACGCTCATCGACGACGAGGGTCTCGCCCGCATCGTCAGTGAGGTCCGTTCGCGCCTTGAGGGCCGCGACGAGGTGTCCGTGCTTGAGCTTCACGAGCTTGTCATCGCCGTTCTCTCCGCTCAGCAGCACAAGCAGGTGGCGGAGGCCTATGCCGAATACCGCTACTACAAAACGACGTACGCCCGCACGTTCGAGCAGCTCCGTCAGGATGCCGACGACGTGCTGCGCCTCGGCGACCGCGAGAACGCTAACTACGACAGCTCGCTCGTCTCCACGAAGGGCTCCCTGATCAAGGGCTACCTCACGAAGAGCCTCTACAAGCAGTTCTATCTTTCGGGCAAGGAGAAGGCCCTGATCGAGCGCGGCGACATCTACATCCACGACCTGCGCGACATGATCCTCGGCTGCATCAACTGCTGCCTCTTCGACATCGGCCACGTCCTCAAGGGCGGCTTCGAGATGTCGAACGTCCAGTATTCCGAGCCCAAGTCCGTGCTTTCCGCTCTTCAGGTGATCGGTGACATCACGCTTGTGGCGACCGCCCAGCAGTTCGGCGGCTTCACGCTGCCCGAGCTTGACAAGGTGCTCCTGCCCTATGTCGAGAAGAGCCTCGCCGCCGCCCGCGCCAAGTACCGCGACCTCGGCTTTGACGAGGATACCGTCGAGCGCGTCGCCTCGCGCGACGTCGTGCGCGAGCTCGAGCAGGGCTTCCAGTCCCTCGAATTGAAGCTCAACACCGTGCCGTGCAGCCGCGGCGATTTCGCCTTCACGACGATCACTTTCGGTCAGTGGAATCCCGAGCTCTTCACCGAGGAGGAGCGCGAGTGGCTCATGACGATCAGCCGCATCATGCTCCAGGTCCGCCGCAACGGCCACGGCAAGGACGGCAAGCCCGTCGTCTTCCCGAAGCTTGTCTACCTCTATGACGAGCGCCAGATCGAGGCCGACAAGTGGTCCGCCCAGCTCTTCGACGAGGCCGTCAGGACCTCCTCCGAGTGCATGTACCCGGACTACCTGAGCCTTTCGTCCGAGAACGGCAGCGTCTCCGAGATCTTCCAGCAGTACGGCGCCATCACGTCGCCCATGGGTTGCCGCGCCTTCCTCTCGCTCTGGTGCAATGAAGAGGGCAGGGCCGTCACGGTCGGGCGCTGCAACATCGGCGCCGTCTCGCTCAACCTGCCGATCATCCTCAAGCTCGCCCAGCTCCGTCATCCCGACACCTGGCGCAATGACTTCTGGCGCATTCTCGACGAGCGTCTCGAATTCATCCGCTCCTTCTTCAAGAAGCGCTACGACATCATCCGCAACCAGAAGTGCTCGAGCAACCCGCTCGCCTTCACGCAGGGCGGCTTCTACGAGGGCACGAAGAGCCCCGACGACCGCGTGGGCGACCTCGTGCGCTACATGACGGCCTCGTTCGGCATCACGGCCCTTGACGAAGCCACCTATCTCTGGAGCGGCAGGCGCCTCGTCGAAGAGGGCGGCGACTTCTCCGCCTCCGTGCTTCGCCACCTCAAGGAAAAGCTCGCGCAGTTCAAGAAGGAGGACGGTCACCTCTACGCCATCTACGGCACGCCGGCCGAGTCGCTCTGCGCCACGCAGGCCCGTCAGTACGACCGCTTCTGCCGCGACGAAGGCGTCGAGAACGTGTTCCGTTCGACCGAGCACTACAGCCCCGAGTACTTCACGAACTCCTTCCACGTCAACGTGACGGAGGACATCACGCCCTTTGAGAAGCAGGACCGCGAGTTCACGGACTTCCATCTCTGCGAAGGCGGCCACATCCAGTACGTGCGCCTCGACAACCCCGAGAACTTCGAGGCCGTCAAGGCGGTCATCCGCCGCGGCATGAAGAAGGGCTTCTATCAGGGCGTCAACTTCGACAGCGCCTACTGCGGCGACTGCGGCAGGCACAGCACGAACGTGCTCTTCAAGTGCCCGCACTGCGGCAGCGCGAACCTCTCCGTCATCTCCCGCGTCTGCGGCTACCTCGGCTACTCCAACGTCAACGGCATGTCCCGCATGAACGACGGCAAGATGGCCGAAATCCGCAACCGCAAGAGCATGTAAGGATCCTCCGATGAACTACATCGGCTTGAGCACCTGCGACACGGCCAACGGCCCCGGCGTGCGCGTCTCGCTCTTCTGCTCGGGGTGCACGCTGCACTGTCCCGGCTGCTTCAACGAGGAGAGCTGGGACTTCGGAGCCGGGAGGCCCTTCACCGACGAAACCCTCGCGACGCTTCTCAAGGCGCTCGAGGAGGACTTCGTCGAGGGCCTCAGCCTGCTCGGCGGCGATCCGCTAGAACCCGAGAATCGGGACGAGGTCCTGAGGATCGTCAGGGCCGTGCGCGAAAGGTTCGGCAGCACGAAGACCATCTGGCTCTGGACGGGCCGCCGCCACGAGAAGGTGGCGGACTGCCCCGTGCTCGAGTACGTCGACGTGCTCGTCGACGGTCCCTACGTCGAAAAGCTCAAGGTGCATGAAAAGGGCTGCTGGTTCGGAAGCTCCAACCAGCGCGTCATTCCCCTTCATCCCGCTGGCTGATTCGTTCCATGGCCGTCGATCTCTTCAACCGTCACTTCGACTTTCCCGTGCTTCTCGCCATCAGGGATGCCTTCGAGTCGGGCACCTGGGACGGCTGGATGCGTGCGGTCACCGCGCTGGGCGATCACGGCGCCGTCTGGATCGCGCTCGGCGTCGCTCTTCTCCTCTTTCGCAGAACGAGGCTCACGGGAGCCGCAATCCTTCTCGCGCTCACTCTGGTCGCACTTGTCGGCAACATGGGACTCAAGCCGCTCTTTGATCGACTTCGTCCCTGCGACATCATGGGCTTCACGCTTCTGCCCGCGTGTCCGCCCGATCCTTCCTTCCCCTCGGGCCACACGGCCGCCTCCTTTGCGTCGGCCACCGTGCTGTGGCTGCGCCGCTCGGCCTTCTTCCGGCCCGCCCTCGTGCTGGCGGCCCTCATCGCCTTCTCCCGCCTCTATCTCTTCGTGCACTTCCCTACGGACGTCATGGCAGGCATCCTGCTCGGGCTCTGCTGCGCCTGGTGCGCCGCGAGGGGCCTTGAATTCATTGCCGACAGGCGCCGCTGATGCCTCATCGAACCGTACGGTCCATGACGAAAAAGGTCCGCATCCCCGAGGGATGCGGACCGATCGGGCCGTTTGATCAAGCTCCGGTCACCAGAGGCCGATGAGTTTCCACCAGGTCATGCCGACGGTGAGCCACACGACGGTGTTGACCGTGCAGACGATGAAGCCGTTGCGCCACCATTCGCTCTGGCTCACGTAGCCTGTGCCGAAATAGACGGGGACGGCGCCGTTGCCGTAGTGGGTGAGCGAGATGGGAAGGTTGGCGAAGATGCCGAAGGCGACCGCGACCATCAGGGCGGGGGCGCCGCAGGCCGCCGCGACGGCGACGAAGGCGGCATACATGGCGGAGATGCTGGCCGTCACCGAAGCGAAGCAGTAGTGCGAGTAGATGTAGATGAGCGAGATGATCAGGAAGGAGGAGATCCAGCCCATGTGCGCGTCCGCGATGCCGTCCGCAATGAAGGCAGCGGCCCACTTGATGAAGCCGGATTTGGCGAGGACCGTGGCGAGCGCCATCAGCCCGCCCATCCAGAACATCGCGTCCCAGGCGCCCTTTTCGGCGAGGATGTCCTTCCAGGTGAGGACGCCGGCGATGAGCATGATGGAGACCGCGAGCATCGCGATCGACGTGGCACCCAGACCCGTGAGGCTGCCCGTGGCCCAGAGCACGAGGCACATCAGGAAGACGAAGGAGAGCACGAGTTCGTCGCGGGACATCGGCCCCATCTTCTCGAGTTCGTCACGCGCGATCTGACGTGCATTCGGAATCTGCCTGATTTCGGGCGGCGCAATCCTGAGGAGGACGAGCGGCACGAGGAGCAGGCAGACGAGGCCCGGTACGATGGCGGCGACCGCCCACTGCATTCAGGTGAGCTCGACGCCGATGGCGCTCGCGGCCAGACCCACGCAGAGCGGGTTGCCGGCCATCGAGGTGAGGGACATTATGCAGGTCACGGCGTCGGCATGGAAGCCGACCTGCATCAGGTACTTGCCGATGCGGCCTGCGGTGGGGTCGGGTTCGGAGTCGAAGGCGCTCGAGAGCGACTGGACGATCGGATAGAAGACGCCGCCTCCTCCTCGGGTCGTGGCCGACGGCATGGCGGGAGAGATGATGAGTTCTGCGAGACAGATCGAATAGCCGAGCGACGTGGCGCTCCTGCCGATCGCCTGAATGATGCGAAACGCAATGCGGCGGCCGAGCCTCATCTTGATGAAGCCGCGCGAGAGGAAGAACGCGCAGACGATGAGCTAGATCGTGCCGTTGCCGAAGCCCATCAGCGCGCCCTTCGTCTTCAGAATGCCGAAGAAGGCGCATAGCGTGAGCGACAGGAAGGCGGCGGCGCTCGAAGCGCGTTCGGGTGTGCGGGCGAGGGGCCCGCGCCATTCAATCATGTGCCTGCTCGAGGACGGATTCGGACGTCAAAACGCCGTCTTGTGGCCTGCGTCAAGCCGTCAAAGAGGGTTTGCAATTCAACTGAAATTTCACGTCTCTTATGAATGACAGCCCTAAGGCGTTTTGCCTACGGCGTATTCCCTTCGTGGGACAGGGTTTTGTCTTGAGTCAAAATACTCGGGGAACGTGCTCTCCGTCAGCACTTGAAGGCGGTGTCCGAGGCATCAGGAAGCAGGATGGGAAGGCGGGAGGAGGCCGCAGGGAGGATGGTGAAGGGGGCGGATGCGCGTTGCGGTTCCCTGAGGTGCAGGGAGCCGCAACGGCTGAGCGTGCGGGTCAGTGGTCGGACTTGATGCCTGCGCCGCACATGGTGATGAGCGTGTCGGGCGTGGGGCCGTAGAGCTCGCAGTAGCGGCCCCAGGCGGCGTAGTTGGCGGCCGTGGTGTGCTCGCAGTAGATGCCGCGGCGGGCGAGCAGGGCTCGGGCCTCGAGGATGCGGTCCTCAGGAGCGTGCACGACCCTGATGTCGTGGCGCTTCATCATGTCAAGGATCTCGCGGCCGCGCATCGGAACGCCGATGGCGATGCCCTCGGCCATCGTGGGCGCGGGCGTGACGCGTGCAGGATCCTCAAGCCCCGCCTCGCGGGCGCGGTAGAGCGGATCGCACTTCTCGCTCTGGAGCGCGATGATGTTGGGGAAGCGCTCGATTGCCCCCGAGGCGTGCAGATGCTCGAGCGCCTTGACGGCGCCGATGAAGAGCGTGCCGTTGCCGACGGGAATCACGATGTTGGCCGGGATACGGCCGAGCTGCTCGAAGGTCTCGTAGACGTAGGCCTTCATAGAAATTCGGCGCGGAAACCTCTGTCTTCAGACAGGGGAGGAAGCGCCGTCCTCCTTTCTAAGTTCGGTTAAATAGGTGCTTCTCTTTTCGAGAAGCGTTTGGCGGATACCCGCAGGTTCCGCTGACACGGCCCGAAGGCCGGTTGACATCCTTCGCCAATGTTGGAAGGGGTTTGGTGCCTGCAACACCGCTCCTACCTCTCAGAGCTTTTAATCACAGGCCGCAGAGCGTGGAACTAGGATGTACATCCCACGGTGCCTATACATTCCCAACCAACGTAGCTCTCCTCCCAGAGGAGGTTTGCTGAGGCTAGTCAATAAAGGCTCTTTCAAGCCTCTGCCTTTAGGCAGGGGTTATTGACTTTTACAACAGGTAGTTTTCTACGAGATACCGAAGGCTCTTCCAACCGTTCAGATTAGCATACTTGCGGTAATCAGGATCTTGAATGCAAGCATGCTCCATAGGAGACAAATGCCTGCCATCATAGAGGCGATCGTACAGCTTCATATCCTTCTCAAGGTCAGGCTTAGAACCATCATGATTATTATAGCTCACTCGGGCACATCGTGCGGCAGAGATCTTCATAAGCTGACGGTAGTTCTCCTTACCAATCTCCTTAATGTCCTCATCAGTGATGTACGGAAGGGACACGATAGTATGCACCTTATCTGCACCCATGCGAGCAAAGATATCAGGGCAGTCCTTACGAGGAATGCTAACCTCAAGAACACCTACTTCCTTGTTACGGTAACGATCCATCTCATCATAGATGACTCTTGCAAGCTGTCGGATTTCAGGCTGTGCATCAGGTGCAAGCCTAAGGGCAAAGAAGTTGTACCACTCAGTGGCAGTAACGATCACCTTAATGAACTGGAAGGGTTCAAGAATGCGGTTGACGTGTTGCTTATGGATACCCAAGCGTTCCATCATCTCAGCAGTCTTGCAGGCATTATCTGCGGCTTCCTTCCAAAGAACATGGAAGGCAGTAGCAGTAACTTCATCAGCCTCAGTCTCACCTACCATGCCCTTCTGATTCATGAAGACCTTAGGAGGCATCACAGGGTTCTCTCGCACCTGTTCAATCACACGCCTCACAGGGATAGCACGTGAGCTACTGGCATTACGTGAGAAGACACGATGTGTCATGAACTCACTGTGGATATATCGAGGATAAGTCAACTCGAAAGTCCACAGGTTTTCATAATGGACAAGACACTTAGCAGTACAAATATTCATTCTTCATCGTCCTCATCGTCGTCATCTTCCTCGTCTTCTTCATCAAGAGATTCAAGATACTCCTGATACTCGTCCTCCCAACGAGCTTCCCAATCAGATTCCATTCGATCAAGTTCCTTCTGAGTTTGCATATAAGCCTCTGTCTTTAAATAAATTGGTACCCTAGGAGGGAATCGAACCCTCACGAGCCTTGCTTCTCAGCTGATTTTAAGTCAGCCGTGTATACCATTTCACCACTAGGGTATATTGGCGGAAGTAGTAGGATTCGAACCTACGAGCCATCTCTGACTGACGGTTTTCAAGACCGTTGCATTAAACCACTCTGCCATACTTCCTGAATTCTGTGGGGGTAACCGTTGCCCCTTTCGGATCTATTTCGGTAGACATCCTAGTCGGGAGCTACCCGACCTGCTAAGAGCCGTAGGACTTCCTCACTTCTCTTATAGTGAGAGGAGTACAATCAAACAGCGTATTTGGTACGGCGTGGAGGAATCGAACCCCTTGGCTCCTTCCCGATGTTTTATGCCGATAGTTTAGAAGACTATTTCGGGGGCACGCCGTGTAAGTTAATTATTGCTTCGAGTCGCCTATTGGTGTCTCTGAGTATCTTAACACCTTCTCCGTGTAACTCTGCACCTTCTGACAGTAGCTGTCTACATACGACGACTGACTCTGCAGTAACTCTGTCGGTATGTTGCATGATGGCTTTGTTTCCACTGTTGATGTTGTACTGCAACCTGCTAATCCGCTTATCAAGAGCAGATTGCACAGCGTCAGTGGTAGCCATGTCTTTAAGAAGTAAGTTAATCGTTGCATCTTTTCCTTTGGTTACCTCATCAATCTTTGCAATGTACTCTTTCTGTGTTGATACTAGGATCTCCCTATACTTGTTCTCTTCATAGGAAGATCCTAGGTACAAACCAACAAAGAATGCAACACCAATGATAATGGCTTTAACGTATCTAAGCATGTTGCTTCTCTCTACTAGCGTACACTAATAGCCTACATAGACGAGATCGCCCTCTTGTACGTCATCAATGCAACCATTGTATTCCTCAAAGTCTACCTTAGATAGACCTGCCTTCTCTAGAAAGGTTTCTTTCTTAGAAAATTTAAGGAACTTAGCACCCTTACCGTACCACGACTTAACATCAAAACAGGGACAGTCCTTATGGACTCCGTCAAAATCTCGATGACCACATACAGTGACCTCATCGTTATATACCCCTCTCAGGTAATCAATAAGGACTCTAAGGGAATCCTTCTGCTCCTTAGTGAAATTGTCAGTGGACTTACCGTTACGATCAATGCCACCGATCAGGCAGATACCTACGGAATCGCTATTGTGCCCTTTGACATGTGAACCAACGGCATTCAGGGATCTACCCTCCTGAATAGTGCCATCGGTCTTAATGACAAAGTGATAGCCAATACCGAGCCATCCTTGCTGTCGGTGCATCTGATCAATCGTCTTCCAATCATAGGAATCTTTGGGTTGTGTAGCAGAGCAGTGAACAACAATGAATTTGGTTTCAGGTCTTGACTTGTAATTAATGAAACTCTTGTGAGTCTCAATGTAAGGTTTCTTATAGTTAACGGTCATTTTTACTCTTCTTCTTATCAAACAAGACACCCCTAGGGATTTTCCTTACAGGCTCTTTTAGCCATTCCTCAGGGATCTTTTTGTCTGCATAGGGGATCTCATTCTTGTCACAGAATGATGCGTAGGTAGTCTTAGATCCCTTGTAGATAGGAGTAGCTGACCTACTAAAGACAAAACGAATGTCTAGGTTAGGATGTTGCTCTTTAATGAGCAGGTGTTTCTTTCTATCCTCTGCGTCCCATACTCCTTTGGTCTCAATAATGATTCCATTAGGAAGGACGAAATCAGGGGTGTACTTGTGTTTGCTTTCGGGTACTACATACTCAAGATAATATTGCTCGTAGTTAGGTTCAATTGAAAAGGCCTTGAGAAGATCACTATTGACCTCCTCAAGGCCTGACCTGTAAGTACCCGTATTATGCCGCCTCTTGTAGCTGTAGGCGGCCTTGCGGGTTGTCATGTTGGTTATTCTTCCTCAGTCTCTGCAGGGATAAACATGAGACGCACAAAGTTTTTAAGGGGGAACTCCTGACAACGAGAGCAAAAGACATAGCCGTCATCGTTGATGTCAAGATACCCAACATGGTAAGCACGATGACTGCCCGTAAAGTTATCCTTGTATTCCATGTTGTCTGCACTTGCTTCACAAACCATAACATCATAGGTGTCCTCAAGGGCGTCCTCAGTATCGTACTCCCCGTTGATGATGTCTTTGACATCGTACCAGACACCCGTAGTGATCTTCTTGAGTTCCTTGGGGAACTCTTCTTCTTCAAGATCCTCACTATAGACTTGGAACTTGTAGGAGTTCAGGATACTGAACAGCTTATTCATATCAGGATCCTTGAAAACAACATCCATACGAGAGAGTTCAACAATCATGCGAACAGGAACAGGAATAAGGGCACCGTTACTTACTCTTTCCTCAATAACCTCATTGACCCTGAGGTTAATCATGTCGATAGTGATACCACAAAGCATGTCGAACTTTTCAGCAATAGCCTTTTCAGTAAGCTTGTACTTGGTCATTTTTATGTTCCTTAATTAGAGATTAGAAGTCAGACGGGTTTTCATCGTCCTCAAGTTCCTCCCACGGTTCCTTAGAGGGAGCCTCATAGCCTTCCCCTTCATCACCGAAACCATAGGATTCTGCAGTACCACCACCAGAGAATTCATTAAGCTGAATCACCTGAATGGCCACAGGGCGGAGCGAGAGGCCGCAAGTCTTGGTAGTCGGGAGGTAGTACGGACGAACAGAGAAGTTAACCTTGATGACAGAGTCACGACCAATGTTAGCCGCTTCCATGGGCTTGCCACGGGAGTCAAACTGCGGGAGCTTGATGTTAATCTTTTCACCGTTCTTCTTGGTGATCTTGGCCTTCTGCTTGAACTTCAAGACAATACGGCCTTCTTCGTCATTCTCGTAGATGTCAGACATGATAACCTTGCGGCCCTTGGCAACAGCCTTAGCAACTTCCTCATCGTTGTCATAGAAATCTTCAAGCGTTTCCTGAAGCTTTGCGATCAGCTTGCCAGTGGCTTCGTTATCGTCCATAGCAAGGTTTACCTTGTAGTCACCGTCAGGGTTGAACTTGGTGTCAGGATCCTTAAGGTACGGATACTGTGCATAGCCCTTGGGGGTGGTGAGTCGAATATCGTTCATAGTATGTGTTTCCTTTGTGTGTACTTGGGATGTCAATCCCTTCTTGAGAGACCCTTCTCTCTACTAGCGTACACAATTGATTTTGTTAGCTTAGATATGAAAGTAGAGAGGAGAACCCTAAGGCTCTTCTCTCTACTAGCGTACATTAATGGGTTTCAGTTAAAGTCTAGCTAAAGGCGTACATGGACTCTTTAGCACATTCAAGGTCAAGGTCACCCTTGGTTGGCACTTCGGGGAGATCCTTGAGCATCTTCGGAGACAGCAGGTTGCAAATATGATCATGAAGATCCTGCAATACATCGTTCTCCGTGTAGGTGCTTACAAAGACTTCTCGAACCGTGGTAAACATTACGGAACCATGACCTGCAGGGACACCGTAGGAATCATGAATCATAGCAAAAGCATTGACACCCTTATCGACACAAGCACAGACAGTAAGCATCAAGTGAGAAGCGTCCATGCTGTGAACGAAGTTAGGTGCAATACCCTGCTTCTGCTTTCGGCTGTCAATCTCTCCTGTAGGTTCCATAAGGTTAGGACGGAAGAACGCACCCTCTTGAACATCCTCAGATTCGCCAGAGGTTGTGTCAAAAATCTTGATAGACCCAGAGAGGACAGACTTGAGACGCTTAATCTTCATCTTGGGGTACTTCTGCTTTACGGGGAAACCTGCAGGGGTAATCCAAGTAGTAGGGAGATTTTTACCTTCAATGTTCTTGTCCTTTGCAAGGAGTCCCGAGGCAGTCTGAAGCCATTCCATGGCCTCAACAGCCTTGACCACGACACCCTTCAGGGAATCCCAGATAAGACCTGCCATATAACGAGCAGACTGGGAGGGTTTTGAGAAAGACAAAGGCTTATGAGCAAGAGCAGGATAAATGGTATCCTCAAGGATCTGGTCTGCAAAACCGAACTTACTAGCACCATAGCAAAGAGTCATCGTAGGACGCTTGGTGACACTACGAGAAATCCCATGATCAAGCCATTCCTTCGCAAGGCTCTTAGTGCCCTTCTTGAGATAGCTAGAGCCATCCTCAAGGGTTTCCATAGTGTCATCAGTACCTTCCTCAAAGTCCTTCTTAAGGATCTCCCTTACCTTCTCCGCAACGATGCCGTAAATGTCATGTACATGATCATCAGGCTTGAGGTTGACGGCTTCCCCACCAACAGAGTCACGAAGCATGGCAGAGAAGTGTTGCAAGCCAGAGCAGGAGCCGTCAAAGGCTACAGCAAGCCTAGACTTGAAGGATTCCCCGATTTTGAGGTACTCGTTCCACTCGAAACAGAATGCAAGGAATTCCCAAGGGCTGTCCGCCTCAGTCCACTGCAGATTATCCAGAGGTTTCTCTGCAATGCTCACAATCATGTCGGAGTTGGTATAGACCCAAGCAATACGCTCCTCAAAGGGCTTTTTATCAAGACCCCACATGTTGGCACCTTGAAAGGCAAGCCACGTATGGCCATCCTTACCTAATTCAACACCTTCGGAGAACTCAAGCATTGATTTCATAAAGTCGTTGCCTTGGGGGTGAATCAGAGTCACAGGATAGACACGCCCACGGAAATCAAGGTTATGCGGGAAATAAATCGCTTCATCATCCTTGAAGTCGTTGGCAAGCTTGAGGATGCAGTTGACTAGGATCCTCTTGGCCTTACGCTTATTGTCCTCCTGATAGTAGTGCGTCATAGCCTGCCTCCACTCGCGTTGTACGGCTTCGTCAGTATCTGCCTCAATAGGACGCACGGGAGGCTCCGCGGGATTCTCCGTAGGCATCTCTAGAGCTTCAGGGATGTGCTCCCAAGAGCATACGGCGTTAGCTACTTCAAGCACCTTAGAGTTGATATGCCACGCAGTGTCCTGAATAGCATTTACAGCCTTGTAAACGTTCGGCATGTCAACATCGGAATACAGGGCATCACAATCTCTAGCAGACATGCGGACAAGCTGTAGGGGTTTCTTGAGGTTGATGTAGTAACCACCATCAAACGGATTAGTCCAGGGCTTCGGAGGGATAACCATGGGGCGGTGTTCCATCATGAGATCTGCGAGGTAGGTGTCTTGATGTTCAATGTACGTAGCAATCTCATCATCAAGTTCAACGGAATACTGAATGTTCCCATTAACGAAGTTTTTGACGATATGAATGAGCTTAGTATGGACTGCGAACAGTTCAACCATTTTCATACCGACAATACATTTCTCAGTGCTACCCCACTTGTCCCACAGCTTGAGCCGGCCTTCCTCTGCCAAATACTTCTCCTTCTGAATGGCGTATCTCTTTTTAAACTGAAAGGCGATACGCTTGTCCATACCTGCCTTAAACGATTGAACTTCCCTAGGGGACATAGAGGAAAGGACAGCGTTAAACCTTACTTCGTCCTCAATGGCTTCGCCTACTTTCATCGAAAGATGGGTAAGGCCGACACGAGACATGGAATTAGACAGGATAGTTTTAGACACGATAAAGGCAATTTCATCTGCCTTCAGGGTGTTGATAAGAGTAGCCGCAGTATGCTTTCTGCCGCTCTTGCCGTTATTGACTTTATCAAACCAGTCCTGCAAGCCCTTAGCCATAGCGGGAATAGATTCAGACAAAAGAATTTTAGCAGTACCGATGTTGGTAAGGTTATTGTCTGCAATGGCCTTATTTCTCTTAGACATGAAAGCGTTAAATGCGTTGTCTTTACTTTCAAGCTCTAAGGCTACTTCGCGGTCTACCCTATGTTTCCCATAGGTAAGACACAAGTCATCGTAGGAGTTCTCATCAATAGAGAACTTATCCATGTTTTCATAGTAAGACATAGGGGATACCTTTAGTAAGTCTTTAGTAAGTCTTTATAAGGTTATATAAAGATAATTGTTATAGGTGTTAATGTAAGAGTACCTAGGTTAACACTGTTAGTTAACCTTAGGTACCTCTCTACTCTCTCTACTAGCGTACACTAATTGGAAGCTCCTTAAGGGTACACTAAGCGTTAGTCTATCTTATTTGATCTTTCCACCATGTTGGTAGTTGTGGAGCCACTGAGAATAGACAAGAAATTTGGTTTTGTCTTTCTCCGCAGATTCGCCCGCTTTCCTGCCTGCCCTGAAGGCATACTTGATAGCATTTCCCTTTAGGAATCCTTTGAATTCCTCAGGCGTTAGGATAGATTGCATGAGTTCAATAGGTTCCACCGCACCGTGATAATGCACGGCCTCCTCAGGAGTTCCCTCTGCAGGTGTCTTTTTATTTTCATCCATATTTAGTGCCTTCCAAAATGAAAGTTTATGTAGTTAATAATAGATTCCGACAAGCTTGCAAAACATTACTAATGCGGGGAAAAGCCCAAGAATGATTGCAATTCCAATGAATACAATCAGGTATTCTTTAAGATTAAGCATTCTTTTCAATCTCCTTAATATGGTTATTCCACATGGACAGAATCGCATTCATAACACTGCCGTTCATAGATGCCACACCGATGAGATCCATAGAGCCCCCTTTCTTGAACTTGTAGAGCTTGCCTTCTACAGTCTCACCGCCTGAATATTTACCGGTGAAAGTGTAGATAGACTCGCAGTCTGTAAAGGTGACTGCATACGCTCCATCCTTCCAGCGGTAGAAAAGAATAGAGGCTACATCAGAGCGTTCGATGATGGTGGTGGTACGAGTATACATGATGTCTCCTATGGACGCTCCTAGGTGCCTTAATTTGGCTCCTAGGGGGCGTTGCTGATGGTTAGTATTAGGCTCGCTTGATCTGGATTACCCTACGGGCCTTTCCTTTGTTATTGCCATGGACTTCAAAGAGTACCACGGATTCCCTGTCTCTGGAGCAAAGACGACACTCCTTGCAGGTGATTCCCTTAGTCTGTGCGGGACTCTGGAAGAAGAATCATATTGATCATTTTTGGTTTCCTTTAGGGGGTGGATTTTAGAAAAGCCAGATACGGACACACTCGGCATATGTGCCCGTGATCTCGTCTTTGCAGAAGACAGGGTTAATCGTCCCGTCTTCTTCTTCGTCGACGATGATGGAACGACCTTGCACTACATCCTCATCAAATTGGGCGACCATAGCGGCCTCTCCGCAACTCTCAGGGGCATCCAAGGGAATGATACCCGTGTAGTCCCCATTGATTAGAGCAGGCAAAGCCCACTCCGCCACCATGTACGACGGACATGCGTCCATCATCTTTTTAACCTGTGCATTCATCTTCAAGTCTCCGTGTTGTGGAGGCTAGAGGGCTACTATGGGCACCCCCTAGCCCCTTATGGTTTAGTATGCGGCAAGCTCTTTGAGCCAGTATGCAAGCCCTTTCGTGTCTACCATGTACAGTAGGGGCTTACGACCCCCATCCCTTAGGACTCGTTAGAGATTGTACCACACAATCCCGAGGGTTACAAGGGTGATGATCATGTTAATCATGACCACGCCTCGCAAGAGCTCGACGGTGTCCTTAAGATCGGTAGTGGTGTCGTCCTGTTCGACAGCCTCGACCTTAGCGGGTTCATTGCGGGCCGCGACACCATTCACAACCTCATTGAATTCGGCGAGCATCTCAAGGAGCTCATTGATGATCGTGGAGGTCTTGAAGTATTCAACACGGCCACCATTGGCGCTACGGGCGATGATGCTGTCGATCTTACCGTTCAGGAATTCAACCGTGAACATGCGGGCCGTCTGGTGAGCCCTCCTGCGATCCGTGTAGTTGTACTGGACACGAACCCGACCGAAGCCGAGAGACTCCCAGCGGAAATCACGAGCGAGATTGCCAGAGGGCAGGGTGATGATGTGAGAGGAACGAACAATCATGATGTACTCCTTTAAGTGGTGCTAGCTCCTGCTAGCCGTTTGTTTATCCAGTGTCTGTATCTTATCACAGCCTTTCGGGATTGTCAAGAGAGAATCACAAGATTTTTATTTGTGTCTTTCTCTCTGTCCATGGCTCAAACTATAGCACAGCAGAAATTAAAAAGTCAAGAGAAAGGTTACTAGGAGAAACCCTAAGGTGCCCTACCTACCCTAACACCGCCAGAAACGAATGCTAGCGAATGCTAGTAAGGGTGCAACTTTCGCTATATAAAGAATGCTAGCGAAGGCTAGCAAGCTAGCGAAGGCTAGCAAGCTAGCGAATGCTAGTAAGGGTGCAACTTTCGCTATATAAAGAATGCTAGCGAATGCCATCGGATGGCCACAGGGTAGCCCACAGGGTAGCCCACAGGGTAGCCCACAGGGTAGCCCACAGCTACAGATAGATGCAAATGAGAATCATTCTCAGGTAACCCCTAGGGTCAACCAACAGTCCCCCGCATGACAATGAGAGGCATTCGCTAGCTGGCTAGCATTCGCTAGCATTCGCTAGCTGGCTAGCATTCGCTAGCATTCGCTAGCATTCGCTAGCATTCGCTAGCATTCGCAACAGTCGATGCTCTTCGGCTCAAACCTTGCAACACGGCGGGAAATCGACGGCTGTCGTTCAAACGCGATGCGTGAGGCGTACATGAGGTGCCCCCACGGGGGTAACGCACGCGATCTTTTATTAATGTGAGGGTTCATAAATTTGCCCCATTTTTTCAATCGGGGGTTATCCACAGGACACCACAGGTTATCCACAGGCTTATCCACAGGTACTCGAAAAAAAAGCCCCAGACAATCCACCGAGGGAGAGTCTAGGGCTATTACGTGACACACTATGGAAATCTTAAAGAGAACTCACAAGAGTCCTTAAGACAGCATCAATCATACTTAAGTCACCATTCATCAATGACATGATAAATAGGACAATGATGATTATTATCTTTATGGTGATAAACACCTTGTTCTTAGTCCAATTCATCTATGTTCTTATTATTATAATTGTTAAAGATGTTCATCCCTATAAGGGATCTGTAGGACTCCTATAAGGGAACCCTAGGATCCCCATAAGGGAACTATAGTACACCTATAAGGGACTATAGTATACTGATACCTTGATATATTGTCTTTAGAGGAGAGCTAGTGCATGAGCTACATACACCTATATATAACCTTTCTCACCCCCTACTAGGAGAGTACACTAATTAAAAAAGTAGTATGTCGTCATTTAAAGGTACATTAATTACCCAAAGACTACCACTAAATATAACTATAGGGTATTATTTAGGTATCACTTATCAGTATTTCTACTTAAGTTTGTACCCTGAAGTCTCTCTTTTGATGCCTTTAGTAGTGTTTCTAGAGCCAGTCTTAGTGTCTTCAGTAACGATTATTCCACCGGTACCTACACGGCTAGTCACGAATCCATAGAAAGACTCCATAGACTCCTCTAACCACTCTTCAGTAAGTTCCTCAATTCCAGTGTCTGCATCGACACCCATGAAGTCCACAAGGTATTTAACTCCGATTGCCAGAGCATCCAGACGGTCATCATGAACAAGGGCACCCCTGTCAGTAGTGATACGAGTAAGCTGATAAAAGCAAGCATATTTGTAATCCGATTCAGGGACTGTAGAGAAGTCATTCCTGATACATTCAGGGGAGACACACATCTTATGGTTAGAGATTACGGGTTCCAACGTATCAATAATCCTAAGCTCCTTCTGACCTGAGGATTTGACTTCAGTAATCCCACATTTATCATAGGTCTTCTTAAGTACAGGTTCAAACAGTTTGATGTACATGCCATCACCAAAGTTACCTTCGATGACTACTTCATTGACACTGTACTTCTTAGCAATCTTAGCTAGTTTGTTAAGCACCACATCGGAATATCCTCCTAACAGTCCACCTACTTCCATGACGTAGATGAATCCATTAAGGTAATACAAGACAGCATAGCCTGTTTCGTCCTTGCCTCTACCTGAAGGGTCAATACACATCATCTTATAGGCATAAGGTTGAATCTCACCTGAGGCAGTATGATAGTAGAAGTATGAGTCACCCTTAAGCCCCATCACAGGAGCTTCACTCACAGGAACTCGTTTAGAGGGCTCTGGGAGCCACGTAAGCTTCATCGGAGCCTCGTCTAAGGGGAACATACCTACAAGCAGGTCACGAAGCCTCAGAGGGTATTTATCAGCGTCTGAGAGGGTCGTATCAAGCATGAACTGAAGGGCAAAGCCTGCCTTTCTATAGGACAGCTCACGCTTCTGCAAGTCCTCTTCAGAGAATCTCAAGGGGTCTGTAGGTTTACCTGCCCATCTCTTAGGATTCTCATCATACTTGTTAGCAATGATATTAGCCAGTCTATCGCCATAGGAAGCTCTGTGAGCGTCATCATAGGGATATCTGGCAGGGTAGATCACAGCAGTGTAACCACGCTCCTGTAGTTCGTTATAGAGACTCATCTCATTCTGAGGAGTCCCTAGGTAAATGATCTTCTTACCTTCACCGGGCTTAAGGACAGCGTCGAACTCCTTCACAAGCTCAAACAACTGGTCTCTAAGAACCTGAGTGAAGGAGTTAGATGGAACTTCCACCTTTATGTTAAGGTAAGGTCGTTAATCTTACCCCATCGTCTTTTCACAGACTCCGCCATATTTTCAGCGGCAGATACAAACTTACAGTGATCCCTAGAATAAATCTTGCAGTAACCCTTCTTAATGTCCTTGTCAAGGTGCATACTAGAGTCCTTTTCCCACTCTTCATATCCTTCTACCTCATGGATAGTATTCAAGAAAGTGGTGAAGTTATGCCATCTAGGATCTACTACACAGTCTATATAGCTAGAGTGAGGCCCATAGTTACCATAGGCTCTCTTCAGCATATTAGCCCACAGGTCATAGATCTTACGGATGATGCTATTAGAACCTCTTGCAGGGATTCTGATAGGAGACCCAAGGAATCCTACACCATAGACTGTGGGTTCCATAAAGTCCTCAAACTTGCCTGCCTTAATGTTGCAGGTCTGAACATCAATGACTGTACCAGTCTTGACAAACTGAATTACAGCTCTAGGATGCTTAAATTTACCGTTTGGGAGCTTCTGCTTCTTAGTTCTAGACAGGATCTTAATAAGACCTTTAGGAGTTTCGTAAGTTTTGTTAATTTCGTACATAGTTATGTTCCTTATAATTGACGATGCTTCATATCTCTATGAAGACCAGACTATATCTTATGCTCAATTAGAGCACCCCCATTTTTCGAGTCACTTGACCCTACATAATAGTCGTTACACCTGCTATACAGCTCGGCTCGGTATTGTCTTTCCTAGTTAGGACTGAGTTTCACCGAATTTAAGGGGTTTAAAGACGACATGGTTAAAGTTTATCGTCTGCAACAATGATGTCAGCTCGTGAACCCGTAAGCTGACCCTTAATACCTACGGATTTGACCGAAGGTGAGTGGTCTGGTTTAGCGGGGCCGATATCAAAGAGGTTCTGAGTATCGCGTTGCCCATCTCTAGCCTTCATAAAATGGAGGAACGGCAACTCATTGATAATCTTCTTAATAAAGGTTGCATTAGCGTCAGCACGTTCCTTGTTAGCCGACACAACCATGATCTTCAGCTGTGGATCTCTCCATAAGTTCCATACCACGTAAGCACAAGTAATAAACGACTTAGCTACGCCTCGGAAACCCATCAAGATCAGTCGATCATTGGGAGGGTTCTGAAGGAGTTTTGCAATATCTGTCTGAATGGAGGTCAACGGTGGCAAACCAATTGACTTCCAAACAAGATTACAAAACAAAGGAAAGTTCTGATAGTAAGGTAAAAGAAGTTCTGCTTCCTTAGTTGATGCTTGAGCCATAGTCCTCCTCAAATCTCTGCTTAGTAGCCTTCAGGAGCTTACTGAGAGCATTCTCATCTCCATCACCTGCCTTAGGGATGCAGTTAATACCATTACGTTCAAGCTCCTTAATGATGGCATTGTAGAGCTGTGGGGATCTCTTCTCAGGGTTGTTAAGGTCTTCAAGCATATTGTTAAGCAACTCATTCTGCAGGTTGCCCAAAAGTTCTTCAAGATCGTTGTAATTCATTTCTTTCTCTTCTTCTCTAACCAAGGGTCTATCCAGTGTTTCTTAATCATTGTGCAAATACCTACGAAGGTATAGACAATAGTAACTATGTAGACCCAATCACTTAAGGGTAAACCTAGGAATGCCGCACTAGACACTGCTAATGATGGAGTGATTTGTGCGATATTCTCTAGGATGGTGTTCTGTTCCTCAGCCACGCTTCATCAACTTCTCAAAGTTAGCCTTCTTAAAGTGATCACCCTTAAGGAGCTTACCATCTTCCCTATAGGTTGCACAGAAGTTACCTTCGTCATCCCACAGCTTGCTAGAATACTCCTTGATAAGCTCATTCATACCTGCCTCAATGTCATAACCACAGGCATTAGCATACTGAAAACAAACCCAAATGAGGTCGCAAAGTTCCTTAAAGTCCTCATGGGTATTAGAATCCTCATCAAGGAGTTCATTGAACTCTTCACTGATGCACTTGCGATAAATAAGCTTAAGATCCGACTGGTCTCCCGAGTGGGTAATCTTGAACAAAACCTTCAGCTTCTCCTGAAGATCTCCAATAGACACGTTGGTTACTCGATCCATAGTATTTTCCATTACATTTCTTCCTTTCAATAAACGGTTCTGTGATCAGCACATCCACATACTTAAGTAGTGCTAGATCTTTAATTTGTTCGTACTTTCTACCTGTCCACAACCAAATGGTCTTGGTAGGACACAACTGCTTCACCATAGCTACTATATAGCTCACTGTGGGAATGTTATAGGCCTCCAAGGGGTCACCCCCAAGGATGCTTAGCCCATTGATCCACGGGCTTCTGAGAGCATCCAAAAGGGCATTCATGGTCTCCTCAGTGAACTTCTTACCATAGTTCTTATCCCAAGCATCCTTGTTGAAACACCCCTTGCAATGGAGAGAGCATCCTGAGACAAACAAGGATACTCTCAGTCCATCACCATTGGTTGAATCACAGGTATTCAAACCTGAATAATTCATTACATACTCTTTCTGTCTTTGATCTCTGCCATCTTGGCATCATTCATTCGGGTCTTTCCGTTGACATTACTGTAACCCAAGTACCCACAAACACGAGAAATAATAGAGAGGTTGTGAGACCCACAATGAGGACAGGTGTTACCAACATTAGTGCTATGCCTGCCACAATCCTCGCAATAAGCCGCATCAAAGTTGACACCTTGGTAGAAACCCATCGACATGCCTCTCTGAACAAGGGCTTTAACTGCATTGACATTATCAGGGTTATCCACTCGTACATACTGAATGTGACCCCCATTACACTTGTGAAAAAGTTCATATTCCTTATTCTGCTTCTCAAAAGGGGTTACATCTTCACTAACGTGGAGGTGGAAGGAGTTCGTAAAGTAATCTCCGAAGCGATTGTCTCCTGTATATTCACGGTATTGTCTAGCTTGAGTCCCACACAGAGATTCTGCAGGAGTACCATAAAGAGCATAAAGGTAACCATCTTCTTTCTTAAATTCCTCAATCTTTTCGTTAATAAAATCAACAACAGTATTAGCAAAGTAGCTAGACTCTTTCAAAGTCTTGCCAGTAGCTAGGATAGACAACTCATTCAATGCAGTGATTCCAAAGGATGCAGTCATGTATTCTACAAGATCCCCAATCTCATCATCAGGATTCAAGTAGCCATTGTAAAGACCACCCTGAGTGAAACACATGGGATTAGTACAAGCCTTAGTGTGACGGATCATGTCGTAACGTTTCTTAAGAAACTCACGGATGACCTGCATTCTATCCTCAAGCACAACAAAGAAGTCTTCGCCTTCATTCTCAGCAACCTTCCAAATCAACGGAAGATTAAGAGAAACAGCACCAATGTTGCAACGACCGATAGTAATGGCTTCGTTTGTCTTAGGGTCATGCCACTCAGTGAGATATGCACGGCAACCCATAGGACTCGTGATAGCACCAGTACGCTGATAGATATCGCCCACCTTGCCATGGTTCAAACTAAGGTAGTCAGGGTACATACACTTACTAGAGCACTCCACAGCCTTATGGAAGAGTTCCTCATGATCCTCATCAGCTTCAATCTTATCTTCATCATAGAGGAAGACGAGCTTGGGGAAGACAACTTGCTTACCACCATGGCCCTTCATACGGGTATCGAGGATAACTTCACCGATCAGCTTCATGATGTCTCTGTCAAGATCATCCATCATGATGTCCCAAGTACCAAAAGTAAGCGTAGTAAACGCAAAGTCACCACGAGAACACGGGACAGTGTTGAGCTTCAGTTCAAGAGACTGAAAGCCCTGTTCAAGTTCACGCTTGAGATCCCCCATAGCCATTACATAGGATTCATTATACTCCATATTGCATTGCTCGAAATACTTCCTAAAGGCGTTATCGTAGGTCTTCTCAGCATACGGAAGGAGAACCTTGTCGATCTCTGCAATGGTAAAACCACCGAACTGCTGTGCGGTAGCAACAAGCGTGATGTCACCAATTACCTGAAGGGCACTGAGAACACTCGTAGGTTCCGTGTACTTCACATTGGACATCTCAAAGCCATCCCTCAACACGGCTTCCATGTCAAAGAGACAGCAATTAAAGCTACCGAAGATCATGTCTCTGAGATCATGAATGTAGATGTCACCTCTCTTAACAAGCTCCTTCTCTTCCTTAGAGAGATAGAACTGCTTGTACAATTCCTTGGTCAGATACCCCTTGATAAGAGAGCCCTTAGTAGAGATAAGAGAGCTATCAAAGTTAGCATTTTCTCTGTCTCCTAAGAGAAGCACCGTATCGGCTTCACTCTTGACAGACTCAAAGGCTTTAGCGTAGGTGTTCTTGTAATCTCGATACTCCTGATAAGCCTTACCAACTTCAGGGAGGTATCTGTTGAGGGCATCAATGACATACCCATGGAGAGCTTCAGCAGTCACTTCAGTCTTCTTAAAGAGGATACCCTCAATGTACCCTTCGATTTGCCAAAGTCTCCATTCAGGATACTTAGCATTAGCTCTCTTGGTAGCCTTATCAATAGCTACCTTGATCTTGTCAAAGCACCACTCTTCACGGGTGCCATCTTTCTTAATAACGTTGATTTCCATAGTGTGCTGTGTTAGTTATTTATTATTCCACGTATCAATGACAACTGCAGGCTTCTTAGCTACGTTATCATCTTCACTATAAACAAGGGTATCAAAGGTAACCGTAGGAATGCTAGGCTTGGACGTAAAGAAACCCTTACGATCCTCATACTCACAAGCACCTACATTACCATCCCAATAAACTTGAATATTCATATTTGTTACTTACTTCTAGGGAACATATTACCAAGACCAAAGTTAGTATTAGAGATCTCTGCAGTCACATTAATGTATACCTTAAAGGTTCTTGTCTTTGTAGCAGAAGATTCATCCATGTTGATGGTTCTAAACTTAAACTCATTACTCTTGATCTTACCATCAGTAGTAGGTACGAGACAAGCCAAGACACCATTGCCTTCATTGTCTACCCCACACATCACATTGGCTGACTTAAGGAAAACATACTGATCGTCCCCGCAGAGACCATTAAGGGAGACCACCGTTACCTCCGTTATTTAGGAGGCCAAGAGCCGTACCTGCGATACCAAGACCGAGACCAGAGCCCGCAACACCCTTAGAAGCAAATTCTGCCATAATAAATATTCCTTATAAAATAAAGTAACTTAGATAAAGAAACCAAGGTGTCCATAGTTACCCAAAGAACACCTTGGATATAACCTTAGATCCCTACCTTAGCGAGACCCAAGGGTTCCGATTCAGAGTCCTTACAGAGGAACTTAGGCACGTCAGGCCAACGGACATCCCTAGGAAAACCTTCCTGTTTAGGGACGTCTCTAAGAGCCTGTCTGTAGACCTTAAGTTCCTCAAGATTCTGAGGATTTGATGGATAGTCAGGCATGAGATAGTAATCAGTCTTACCAATGAGATTGTCTCTCTTATCTCTGATTGCCTCAGCTACCATCGAATCATCAGGTTCAGGATTCTGAATAATTTGATACCCACCGTCTACTTGTTGAATACTACAGTCGCCTCTGGTGTTACACCATACGGCGGCTTCAGGAGGATATTCACCCTCGAATACTTGATTGATGTGGAAAGTCATCTGTTTATCCCCTTTCAATAGCCGCTAGCACGCCAATCCCATCCCTGATCACCGCCTTCGTACAACGAGATTTTCGTCCCCGTTGTCGTTCTACTAGGCCCATTCTCGTATGCCGCAATCCAGTCCGGGTGACTCGAATATCCACTCGAAGGTTGTACATTAAAAGTATAGTTTTTATTTGAAAATGGTTTACTAAAAGTACATGTACTGCCTGTACCGTGACCACCTTGCTCAATGAACCCGTCTGACCATACGCGATACCACTCAGTTCCACTGCTCCACGTCTTCGTAACGTAAGTTCTTGGCTGTGGGATCTGAGCAATGTCCAACTTGATCTGTGTAAGGCTCGCCTGCACATCATTCACAGCAGACATAACATTCTGAATGTCCACAGAACCTACATTAGTAGCAATGCCATAGGCTACTACACAAACTACCCATTCGTGCGACTCAGGTTGAACGGTACTTGAGCGACCGTAGGTTTTATCTGAATTGCTAGCTGAAATACTGAGCTTGCTCCAGTAACTACCACTCACGTGTTCGTAGCCGGCCCATGTGGTAGTTGTATTGCTTGAAGCAGTTAGAGCACCGCTACTCACAAGAGTCCCTGTTATTCTGGACAAGTCATTTTCGCCGCCAGAGACGCTGACTGAGCCCGTAATGTTCGGGAGACCAGCCTGATGGTACTTACCAACACTACCGCTAGCAAGAGCAATCTGCTGATAAGGAGCAAACTTAGGAGTCCTAAAGTTCGTACTACCGTCACCCGAAGAGTAGAACGGGCAGAATCCATTATCTCTCGTAGCAATCTCTTGCCATTCAGCTTCAGTCTTCACCCACCCTTGAGTCGTAATGTAATCAAAGAAGTCTTTGTACAAGGCTCTAGAATACGTAGCCCCATTACAAATAATAGAGTCAGCAGGTACTGTTCCGTAGGGGTGGAGATAGTGGAAACCTAATGGTCTGATAGTGCCTAACTTACTGAGTTTATCAGCTAGTTGATTAAGAAAAGTAGGATCAACTGCATTAACAGGATTAGTGCCATTCAAAGCCTTATCACAGGCATCCAAGATAGCCTGCTTCTTAGCATACGTAGGAGACAGAGTGTCACCAATACCGTCAACTTTATAAGACACATTAGTAATGCTCTCACGGATAGCCGTAAGGTCTACCTGAAGACCCGTAACGTTAGCAATAGTATGCGTATGCGAACTGTTAGCCTTACTGGCAAGACCCGTCTGAAGCTCATTCTTAGTAGCAAGACCACTAAGATCTTGCTCAGGAGGAGTACCAGTAATCTCGCTGTAAGCAATGCTGTCCTTAGACGCAAGGGCACCGAGCGTAGGCTTGTTCTTGATGAATGCCTTAGAAGTAGACACAGTCTCATTCCAGTCAGCATTCACTTGACCACTAGCTGCCTGATTTGCATAACCCTTAGCAAGATCGGCTTGCTTCTTAGCTTCAACTTCAGAAGCCCTAGCGTTAGTCGCAGAGGTACCCGCCGCAGTCTTAGAGAGAGCCGCATTGTCCGCAGAGAGCTTAGCCGCCTTAGCACTGTTACTTGCATTAGTAGCCTGAGTCGTAGCAGTACCCGCAGAAGCACTAGCGTTATTAGCACTGGTACTAGCCACAGTAGCAGACTGTGAAGCACTAGTAGCACTGTCTTCAGCCTCAGAAGCCTTAGTAGTAGCTAGAGTAGCCTGTTGAGTAGCGAGGCTAACCTGCTCCTTAGCCTTAGTGACCTCTTGGACAGCCAAGGATACCTGAGCATTCGCTAAGGAAGCACTCTCAGAGGCACTCACCTCAGAAGCCTTAGCGTTTACTTCAGACTTCTTGGCATTAGTCTCAGAGACCTTGGCCTCATTAGCTTTAACCTGAGCTACATTAGCGTTGTTCTTAGTATTAGTGTCAAGAACCTTATTCTCATCTCTGATTTCCTTAGCTTCCTTAAGGATAGCCTGATTCTCGACCTTGACTGCATCAGAATGATCAGATGCACTTACAGCAGTATCTGCAGAAGCCTGAGCATTTTCCTCAGACAACTTAGCGTTCTCTTCAGATTTCTTAGAGTTAGTCTCAGCTTCAACAGCTCTGTCTCTAGCTCTCTCAGCATCAAGCTTAGACTGATAGGCACCTAAAGCATCAGCCTTATAGACACCATAGGTCATAGCATCAGAATCAGCTTCAGGAGTACCTACATTGACGATACGATTGCCCTTAGCGTCCCAGTTACCTTCCTTGTCTTTAATGAGGGCATCGTTAATGATGTCTCTAGCTTCTTCAGCAATATGGATGGTTTGCACTGCAGACACATCAAGGTCAGTAGCCTTAAGGACTGAAGCATCTTTAAAAGACACTACACGATCAGTAGCTGACGTATAGCGTCTGATGGTTAGCACCTCTCCTACCTGAGGAGGGACTTTAAGTCTGACTTTGGTTTTGTCTAGAAAGTAATAATCCTTTGAAGTGTCCCCGTAGTCACCACCCTTTAAGATGGTGACACCAAGGGACACTCTTACGAACTTCTTTGCTAGATAATCAAAGGGGACGGTAAAGTCAGTAGTAGCACCGTCACCTGTATAAAAAGCAATAGTAGAAGCCATTAGTAATCTTCATTCATTAAGTTGTAAACACCCCATTTAAAGAAGGGAACGTTAGAGAAACTTCTAACAGACTTAGCAAATCTAGTTCTAGCTTGTTCAGCCTGTTTCTCTGTGTAGTCATCACTAATACTAGACATGACCACATCCTTCCCATAGCCGCCAATGTTAGCTAAGGAAGCAACCGTAGAGTATGCAGGGAACATAGCTCTAAGATACTTGTCAGCATCAAAACCCTGATAAGTCTCTGCATTGTTAGCAAAGTAATCAATATCAGCAGTAGTCTTAACGCTAGGGTTGTAACCTGCAGTAGAAGCTACGAGAGCAGGGAACGCCAAGACAGAAGATCTCATGACACCATTGATACCAACCTGAAATAGAGTGTCCATAGTGACACCTTCATTCTTGTCATAAGCAATGGTCTGCTTAAGGTACTCTTCTCTCTGTTCTTCAGTCATGCCTGCCATACCAATACAGGTATTAGCCATAGCACCCACAGTACCAAGAGCAGTAGACAAGAAGATGCTGTAAGCCTGACCCAAGGCATCGCCTTCAGCGGCTCTATTCATCATCTTTCTAATTCTCTTGTCATAGGATCTAATAGCAAAGGTCTTGAACTGCAGTAGCATCTGCATGAAAGGATTTCTCTTAGAACCCTCCCAAAGGAAAGTATCGCCGATGGTGTTCTTCTGGATCACTTCATGAGCAACGTAGTCACCAAGCCTTCTGAGAGTAGCAAGGCCCATAACGTCACCTGACATGAGATGCTGTAGGTTAGTAATGGAGATAGCACCATTCTTATCAACAGTAGTGCTTTCTCTAAGGAGCTTAAGCATCTTATCGAAGTTCTCAACAGAGACCCCGTTTCTAGCTAAGGTCTCCTTAGTAAGGAACCCCTTAGGTCTAAGAGACTTGTTGTGTGCATACTGAATGAGTTCACCTAAGAACATCCCCTGTGAACCCTCAACAACAGAGTTCTCAGTAGACTGCAGGAACTTAGTAAAGGGGGATGCCTGTGCCAAAGACTCACTAGCGGCAACCAACATAGCCTTAGCCTTGTTACCTTGGAATCTATGAAGCTGTCTCTCATATGACTCCTGAGCAATGTCTCTGAAGACACCTGCATTCTTAACAGACAAACCAAAGATAAGTGACTGAGCATGACGCACATCAGCATTAGACATGCCGTTCTTAGTCCAGTTATCAAAGAGTTCTCTGACAAGAGGAGTGTTCCTAAGAATCTGCACAGCACCATAGTGCTTTACAGCTTCCCCCTGTTCAAAGATGTTAGCCACACCCATAAGGGCATTCTTAGAAAGGAACGTAAGGTTTCTCACAACATCAGCTACAGCACCAAGCCATGAAGTATTAATGTCAGCTCTACTACCGTACTTACCGTAGATCATATCTGCAGTAAGATTAAAGGCGCTCTGAATCTGTTCCTTCTTGAGACCCTTGCCAACAGACTTGTTCATCTCATCAACAGCAAGCTGATTAAGGTGTTCTCTAAAGGCCTGCTCTGAGTCAAATCCAAGACCCTGTACAATGCTATCGCCAGTCTTCTTATTGACATAGGTTCTGATAGCTTCAATAGGATTAGCTCTGAAGTCATCAATACCAACGCCACTAGCTCCTCTCTGAGTGGTATCCCAAGGGATTTTAGTAACATTAGGATCATACTTGGCATTACCAGTACCATAGAGATTAAGAGTGCTAGGATTAGACTGATTCTGGTCTACCCAACCATAAGCATCACTACGAGCATTCTCTCTAACCCACTGATTGATCTCAGCCTGTGAGGGCTTCTCAGGGAGAGGCAAGGGAGCCTTATCATACTTGTAGTTACGAATGGCCGTAGCTTCTTCCTTAGCACCCTTCTTCTGGATGTCACTGACTTCCTTCTTGAGCTTGTCTGTGGACTCCTTAGCTCTAGCTTTGGTCTCCTCAATCTGCTTCTTGTAGCTTTCCTTCTTCTTAGCAATCCTGTCTGAAGCTTCTTGCTTTCTGAGCTTTTCCTTCTCAGTGAGTTCAGCAATAGCCTTGTCTTTCTTAGCTTCAGCTTTCTCAAGGTCTTCGTAGGTCTTAGCCTTGGCTACGTTCTTCTTGTAAGCTTCGTTAATTTCATCAAGCTTTGCGTTAACCTTCTTGTCAATCTCTGAATGAGCTTTCTTAAGTTCATCAGGAAGGTCATCAATCTTAGCTTGAATCTCAGACACTCGATCTCTAGCATTTGATTCAATGTTCCTAATTCTATTAAATCTGTCTGAGGATTTCCTAGAGACTTCCTTACGGATAGTCTTTACCTCATTGACAGTCTCAGGTACAGCCTTCTTTTGGTGCTCTTCAATCTCTTTCTTATTAGCTTCGAGCTTAGGCTTATACACCTTGTCATAATAGTATTGGTCAATCCTAGCTTTAACTGCAGGATTGGTTTCGTAGCCCTTAATAAGAGACTCGGCAATCTGATCGGTAAGAGTGTTAACTACATCGCCTCTCTGACCCTTAGTTCCCTGTATAGCTTCAATTCTATCAGACACCTTAATAGGGTCTGCAACTCTCGGGAAGAAGTCCTGTACACCACCTTCGGTAGTATAAGGAGCAATCATATCAAGACATTCTTTCTTGAAGGCTTCAAACTCAGCATTACCGTCAAGCTTAGTCTTAGCTCCACCAATAGATCTGTAGAAACAATCCATGACATCAACATCAGAGTAGCCTTCCTTACGGAGATTACCCACATGATCCCTAGCCTGAACCTCAAAGTTAGTGAGCTTGATCTCTGCATCCCTAAGCTTTTCCTGAGCAGTAATACCATCAAAGGTAGTAGCTACGTAATGACCTTCAGCATCCTTAGTACCAGAACCTCTATCAACGAAGATCTTCCTAAAGAGATCTACGGATTCTGAGTTCTGAAGTCTCTTTACGACACCCATAACAGAACCTACAGGAAGCCTTGCTTCAAGGTTCTCTCTAAAGGTGTTAATGGTCTTAGCCGCTTCAGTAGAACCCCCAATGCCATTAAAGACTTCTGAAGGTAATTCTTTACCGCCAAGCTCATAGTCTCTGATGATATTAGCACGTCTAGCACTATCACCTACATAAGTGCCTGCCTTACCCATCCCCTTAAAGGCAAACTCAATACCTGCACCAAACATACCACCGACGATCATGTCTTCAATGATGTCGTGTTCGGCACCTGACGTATAGGTTTCCAACTGGTTAGACACGGCACCCAAGACAGCGCCCGTGGCAACTCTACCTGCCATGCCGTAAGCACCCACTACAGGTACATAAGACAAAGGATCAGAGACACCACTACCAATAGAGGACATAAAGGATGAGAACATGTCAGCATTAGCTTCAGCCATCTTGTAATCAAGGTACTCGTTATTGACCTTGACACGCATCTTAACGTCATCCATACTGCCCGCACCATTGAGGACAGCTTGGTATCTATCGGAGTCATATCCGACCATCTGAAGGATCTCAGCTCTCTGATTAGCATCAGGCTTAAACTGTTCACCAAAGTAGTCCTGTGAGGCTCTACCCATGTTGATGCTATTGATAAACCAGTTATGAGTCAAGCCAGAGAAGAAGCCGACATCAGGGGCTTCCGTTTGATCCGTAGCAGGATCATAGACATCAGACAAACTAGCCCAACGCTTGCTACGAAAACCCTGACTCAAGAGGGTACTCCTAGAGGTATTCGTTAGAAGCTGACTCTTGACTACATCCCTGTACTGATCGTTAGTGAGATCTTTAACATCAAAAGCCTCAAGAGAACTCTGAACACCTTGATCATCAGCCAGTTTACTAGTATCAAGTTTATCAGGCTCATCAGGTTTCTTTATTTCTGCTAGTGGGCTAGCTTCTGCTAGTGAACTAGCTTCTGCTAGTGAACTAGCTTCTGCTTCAGCTATCTGTTCAGGTGTCTTCTGAGGAGGAGCTTTCTTAACAAACTTATTGTCATCGCCAAGATTGCTAATGTAGTTGTAGGTCTCCTTAGGGAGATCCTCATAGCGACCTTCCATGTATGCAATTCTAGCTTTAGTACCGCCGTTGTACATAGCCAATGCACCATTGTAGTCGCCCTTGGTCATCACCAAGTTATCCTTCATGATCCTAGCAGAGAGATCAAGGTTCACTGAAGGATCTGTAAGGGTCTTTGGATCAATACCATAACGTTTTGCAGTCTTAGGGTTGATCTGACCAAGACCTACACAATTAGCCTTGGATACTGCATCAGGTCTGAAGCTAGATTCCTGAAAGATCTGTCTACGAAATCTATCAGGATCTAGCCCGTACTTAGTAGCAGACTGCAAAATAAGATCATCAAACTGTGAAGTGAGGTTGTTATTATCTGCCACTTTTATTCCTTATTTATCGTTGTACTGTTGATCACCGCCAAAGGTAAGACTAGTGTACTTCTCCTGAAGCATTTCCTGTCTTTCAACTCTATTGTAGATTTCATCGCCAATGCTTTCAACAAGGTTTGAAGCTTCAGCTTGATTTATTGAGAAGATAGAGTTACCCGCACGGTCAGCTACAGTAAGCACATTACTAGAGTTGTCAAAACTCAATGTAACATTCTTATCGACATCCTCAAGGTATTTACTCGGAATCTCCTTCTTGATTCTATCAAGAAGTTCTTTATCAGGTACTGTGAGACCACTCCACCCAGTAAAGAATGAAGACGGAACTGAAGTGCCCATAAGATTCTTAAAGGACTTATTGTACTCAGCCTCGGCTAAAGCTACAGCATTCTCAGCAGTCTCGCCCATACTTCTAAAAGCAAACGTTAAGGTAGTCACAAAAGCCTTGCCATTGTAGTCAATATCTTTAGAATCCCCTAACATAGGATCTTGAATAGCCTTAATAGCCTTATCTCTGATCTTGGTGATTTCCTTAGTATTACCTTCATCCTTAAGCTTCTGGATCTCAGCCTTACCTCTAATGATGTCTTCGATAGGTCTGCCTGAGTCCAACATGAGAGCCAATGCTCTAGCATCCTCTAAGTTCTTATCAGCACTAGAGCCAACAATGCTACTGAAATTAGATGGGTCTGCTTTATACACTTCAATCAGGGTTTTTACAGAATCCTTAATTTCCTTAGGGAAAGTCTTACTGGCCATAAACTCCTTAGTGGAGTTATTGAGCCAGTTAAGTGCATCATTGGCCTGATTAGTGAAATGCTTTCTAGCAGGGTTGTCCTTAAATGGAAGGTGTGGATTCTTAGCAATAGCTAACTGATCCTTGAAGGTGATTGCACCAGTATCTACAAGGAACTGATAGGCTGTCTCAATATCCTTGTTAGTAATACCTGCGACATCCTTAGAAACTACAGGTTCACCTCGGGCAACCGACTGTACAAAAGCTCTAGACACTGAAGTCTTTAAAAGCTCATCCTGCTGTTTCTTAAGTGCTATCGCATTCTTCTTAGCATTAGCTATCTGAACCTTTACTGCCGCATCGTAAGCCTTCTCAACGTCCTCGACTTCATCAGTAAGAAGACCACCTGACTCTTCAAACTTAGAGTTTCTAAGAGCAAGCAGTTCTGCCGCCTTACCATTGTTGGCCATAACGTTAAGGCCATTCTGGAAATCCAACTTAGCCTGAGCATCAGAAGCATACCTGAAATTAGCATTCTTAATGACAAGATTCTTATAGCCTTCTTCACCTAAGACCTGACCAAAAGTAACCCCATCAAGGCCGGGGATTTCCCTATCCTTAAGGTCTCTAATAGTCTGACTTGCGTTAGGATTAGCAGAAAGAATCTCCAAGGTAGAAGACACCTTCTTAAGGGTATCGTCAGGCTTCTCGTGGGCACCTGTAGTGAGCGTCTGTTCTGCAAACTTACCAACAAGAAGGTCTGCAGAGACATTCTTACTAGAGCTAATAGCGCTAAGTTCAGCGGCACTAGAGATCAAGTCCTGACTTCTCTGATAGGAATCCTCAACAGTCTTCTGTCTCAGCATCATCTTAACACGCTGATTAGGAGAATCTGAGTAAATACCCTTATTGAAGAAGTAGTCATTATCAGCATAACCAAAGGCTTTAGATGCACCTGCAGATTGTTCCTTCATGTACCTGAAGAACTCTGCATCAACCTGTTCAGGGGCCATGCCCTTGAACTCATTGGCATCTACACGAGCCTGAAAGTCCTGAGCAATATTACTGAAGAGAATCTTACCATGCTTCTGCTTAAGGGCACTCATAGCAAGAGGGTCATCTTGGAATGGGACTTTACCCTCAGCCATCTGTTGCTTGTACTCTTCAAGAGAGTGGGACTGAAGGTACTCATCAGCTACATTCTCAGCTAATTCCTTACGTGCCTCATAGACACCCTGAATGCCCTTAAAGGCCGCCCCAACAGCACCAAACCAGTCATCAGCTTCTTCAATAGTCTTCTGAGGTTTGATCGTAGGAGCAGTAGCTTTGGATTCCCCTAGCTTTGTCATAGCAGAGTTAAAGTATCTCCACTGCCCCCACTCATTCGCAATAGATGAATTCCCGTCTGAATTTTTATAAGCCATTAGTAATAGTATCCTCTACGTCGTTGAGTCGCTTGTTGTACCATGTTGCCATAGTTAGCAATCTGGTTAAAGAACTTGAGTTGCTTGTCATAGGAATCCCAGTTAGCAATCACCCTGTCCATGAAACCCATCTTAGAGCCTGCAGTAGCCGCATTGGTAGCGGCTGTGCCTGTAGAAGCGTTAGAGGTAAGAGCTGCAACACCACCTGCACCTCCTGTAACTTCAAGTGCAGAGACACCACCTGCGACATTGGCTCCAGTAACCGTAGGAGCGGCACTACTGATAGCGTCAACACCTACTTCAGCCGCTAGCATACCACCCGTTTTACCACCCGCAGTGCCTCCAATAGCACCACCGACAGCACTAGCCGCACCTGCCGTAGCGGCACCTAAAGCGGCACCCATAGCAACACCATTAACAAACTGGCCGAATGCCTGTGTGCCATGGATATAGGATGCACTAAGCTGATCCTTAGCTTGTTCAACTTCAGCCTTAGTAGAAATGTACAGGGCTTCTTTCTGCCCCCTGATGTTCCACACATCATTGAGATAAGCTTCCTTGTAGGAAGTCACCTGTCTAGCCGTCTGACCTCTAACAGTCTGCATGATCTTTTCTGAAGATCTACCTTCGGTGCCTGTCTCAGCTAACGCGGCTTCAAGCTGAGAGTTGTTCTGATATGAATTAAGGGACATCGTAAACAAGTCCACAAGGGCTGAGTCATATCTAGATCTCTCTTGTCTATCAAGAGCCGCTTGGTTATAGTTATAGTTCCTCTGCAGATACTCCATCTGCTTTAGGAAGGCTTTAGTCTTTTGCTTGTTTTGTTTTGAGATACTATTAATTGATGAACCACCACCGATGATACCACCAATAACAGCACCTGCAACTACACCACTCATTCTTTTAGTAATTCCTCTCTGTTAGTTGTTAAGAGAATCCACTCATCAGTGAACTCCTTCTCAGCTTCCTTGACATCATTAGAGTCAGTCCTAAAACACATCGTGATGTAAGTATCAGTAATAGCCCTAAATGCCTGTCTGCGCCCTGCCTCAGCTTTGATAACGCTATACCCCTCAAGTCTCCCTACAGTGTTACCTAAGGTCACATAGCAATCACCACTAACAATGACAGTTGTGGGGATCTTAATCAAAGCTCCAATTATAGCTACGTCCTTAGGTACTTTACAAGTCCTATAGTAAACACCTTCATGAATGAATTGTTCAATTGGAATATCTACTTCATCACAATGTTCAATGGCATACTTAGCCATTTCACAAAGGATGTTATTCTGTTCTGGAGTGAGGGGTAGTAACGTCATACTGCTGAATTCCTTCTAATATAAAGCCCTTCCCAACCACCTGAGATAATGTTAAGCGGCTGAGGGACGTTTGAGGATACACTAATGGCAACCTCATTGTTAGCATCTTGTACAGGGAACTTAAACTTACCTGTGTACAAGTTATTAGCACCAAGCTTAGTTCTGGATTCACCTAGGTTTCTACCTGTGAATGTATACTTGAAATGCTTGTTCTTGATTTCATTGTTAACGTGACATTCAAAGACACCTGACTTAGAGTAGTTAAACCAATAATACCTAAGCTGTAGTCTTCCTTCGTCTTCCGCAACAACGCCTCCACTGGCTGTGGATTTCTTAATGTTCTGCTTAGACAGGACAGTGTAGAAGTAATAGGAGATACCTACGAAGACACTCTTACCTCTATGGTCACCATAAAGTCTGATCTTACCTTCAGATTCATCCCAATCCTCAAATTCCCAAACAGAGCCGTCCTTATCGACTACATAGTATGAATACTCACCTGTATTCTTGGAAACATATCCATAGACATCCTTAAGTGAGATCTCCGTGTAATCCTCAAAGTCGCTGTATTTAGCATCCTCAGGGATTTTGTATTCAACCTTCCTGTCCATAAAGAGTCTTACAGGCTCTTCAGGAAAATCAATAGTGTTGCCAGTAAGCTGTGCCTTATCAAGGAACAGCCCATTAGGAGAGTTAATAAGGAAGTAAATAGTTGAGCCTACAAACTCTGCTAGGACTACCTCAGTACCCTTGTACCCAAAGACCCACTTAAACCAAGCCTGCTGTTCACTTACACCGTTCTGCAAGATAAACTTATAACAGAACACAGTGTTAGGATTCTCAGTATTCACCAACGTAACAACATTCTCAGTTGTATTCCCTGACAACCTAGTGACACCCCTAGGGATATACGTAGGCACGTGTGCAGAGACATCTTCAGCGTCCTTAAGGTCTGCTACGTCCTGCAATGAGTAATATCTCATGAGAGAGCTATAGTTAACCCTGTCGTTGACAAAGAAGATACTTGGACCGACACTGATAGGCTGAACCACAGGATTGTAGTCAAAGTTAGTGATTTGGTCACATTTAACACTCTTAGGGGCCATGACCCCATCACTAGACAAGACGAACTGACCTTCTCTAGAGAAAAGCATAAGCTCTCTAGCAAAGGGGACTGCATGTGTAAGTGTAGCTACTTTGTTAGAAGACACTGAAACGTCAATAGGGTCTGTGTCAGCAATTGCGGCTGAGGACTTAAACCAGAAATTAAAGAAGTCGTTAGTCGAACTAAGAATGATAGACTCATCCGCAATTACGCCTAGTCTGTTTCTATAAAAGAAAATATCATTAATACGCCGACCAATAAAAGACGGATCAGGATTAGTGTCTTCATTACCAGAACCTCGGTCTACCCAAGGTAACTTCTTTAGCTTAAAGCTACCGTCAGACTCTCTGACAATGGCATGAGGCATGTTCTTAGGTTCAATCTTATAGGGAATTCTGGGTGCAATAGTTTCCTTCCAAACCTTATGAAGGTCATCCCACTTAACGTAGAAGTCATCATCCTCTGATTTCTTTTCACCAGATATCTGCATAATGTAACCTTCAGGGGCAATCGGAGGGAGCTTATTCACAGCCGTTACTTTGCCAATGTAGGCGAATGCATTCTGATTACCAAAGCCATCCTTGACGAGTACATTAGGAGGTGTCCATCCAGATTTGGATTGAATGGTAATAATAGAGTCACCAACAAGACCAATTGTATAGTTGCTAACACTAGCACTTGACCTAGAGTACCCCATAGAAGCTCTACCGCCCACCTGATTAAGGAGATCGTCGTAAGCTCCCCCTACGTCAGGGTTACCACCATCAGGCTTCTTACCCGTAGACATTAGCGAATAAAGAGCTCTTGCAATAAATGCCGTTGTGGTCTGAACTGCCTGTTTGGCGTCACCACCGTCAGGAGTAATCACGCCACAAATATACTTGCCTTCAATGTAGATAGCATAAGTCTTAGCATACTGTGCATTCTTAATGTACACAAGAGCAGTGTCGGACTTACCTGAAGGTGAAGTTCCACTTACAGCATCCACAACCTTCTCGGTATTCAAGACAAAGGTGTAGTCAGCGACAGTAACAGCCTTAAGGGATTCCTTTGGGTTATCTGCAGTAATGTATTGCCTATCCTCATCAGTTTCAAAAGAGCAAGATCTAGCGTTACCTTTAAGGTCAAACACTTGGAACTCACCACTACCTAACTGAAGGATGTACTGCTCTGTCTCATCTCTATTTATAATGTGATACTTCTTCTTACTAGTATCTACTTTGTCCGAGATACGCTTAACGTGGATCGTAGGAGGTCTCTTTTGGAGCCCCTCAACCTCATTAGGAAAACCGTTGATAAGCTCAGTAACCTGATCAGGGAATCTGATAATGTCAGGCTGTTGAGAGACACCACCCTTGAATGAGGGCACACTTTGAGAAACCAAAGGCATACCTTAGCTCCTCTGAATCTGTTGAGAGATAAACGAGTCGCCACTGTAGATATTGTACTCACCAGACATAAGATCATAGTCTACAATGTCTGCATAAGCAGTAGCTTCTTCATACTGAAGTGAAGCGTCAATATCAGCACTAGTCAGGTACTTTACCTGAAAGGTTCTTGCGGCTTTCACAGTGATGTACTTACGGAAGACCACAGGAAGCTCTTCGAATGGAAGCTTCTTAACAAGTTCCGTAACAGTAAGACCTTCAGGGAACTCATTGGTATCCGTCTCAAGGTCGAAAAAATAGCCCGATCTGTTAACTAGCTTGTAACCTGAAGAAAACACCCTGATATAATCATGGGCAAACGGTACAAGCCCAGTATCAGAATCGGGCGTAAGATAAACGTTATTAAGAGTATTGAAGCGATAACCCCTAGATTGAACTTCGGTGCTAACTGCACTAAGGATGCGTTTAGCATTCAATACATCCACATTAAGGTCGTCCTCAAGTGAGTTTACAGGACTTGAGCCTACGGACGACAGGATTTCATTTACAGCATCAAGTTCATTACTAGGTGTAATAATCATTACTCTTCCTTATTGTTATTGTTTTTAGGCTTTCTAGCAGGTCTCTTAGTGGGGGTAGCCTTCTCTTTGTCAACAGGGACATCAACAGGGAGACCAAGAGACTTGGCCTCCTCAAGAGAGAGGGTGCTACCCCACTTGCTTAACTGACAGAAAAACGTATTGCTATAAGCCTCGTGGATTCTGTCAAGAGTCATTATTAGACCTGAGCAGTCTGCACAAAGACACCAACGGCTTCAGGACGAAGACCACCGTGACCCCAAACTAACTTTCGTTAGCTAGACTATCGCTTACCCCTTAGGGTTCTTTTCATTTAGTCGTTGCTTGTGCCAATAAAGGATCATCTCTGCATCATGCCTTTTAAGCCTTAGATGCGGGATAATAGCCTTTAGTACCTTGGTTGCAATTCCGTAGAATGATGCACCAAAGTTTAATCGAAACTCTTTTATGTTCTCTTTAGTTGTGTCGTAGATCTTACCACCATAAGTTCTCTGTATCAACTCTACAGAACATACATCGGATTTTTGTACATGGATCTTAAGCCAATGCTCTCTTCCAGAACACCTAAGATATCCGTCACCATCAATGTAGCCTGCCAACCATGCAGGACTAGCATTCTTCTTGTATCTAGTAGAGCCTGTATCAGCTCTAGATTCTTTAGCAAACCTTCTGAGTTCATCAACCTGATCTTGAGTCAGGTCTACTCCAGACAGCTCTCTACGCTTTTCGAGCATTCTCTGAAAGTGCTTGCCTTTTATTACCATGTGCTTAATGATATGAGGCAAGAACTTTTCCAAATCATTCTTACCTGCAACCTTCCAGTACTTTTGGTTCTTGTCTTTTACATCAGTGATGCTACCTACATCGTAGGCATCTCTAAGATCTTGAAGAAGCTTAAAGCCTCTACCTCGATTATCAATCTGAGTAATACCAAACTGAAGACCTATACGAAAGAATCCGTCTACAGTTTTGTTAAAGTGGAAAGCAAGGGTTCCGTCAGCGTCTACGAAACCTGCAACATATTTATTTAGAGTTTCATTATAGTCACTCATCTTTGTATACACCTATACTGTTTTATGAGTTATTTGGCTTCAATCGGGTTGTCTATAAAGAGTTTCCCGTTATTTAGAAAAGATTACGCGACAGGTTAGTTTATCGCGTATTTGGCAATGATCTGGTCAGCCTGATATTCAGCTCGTCGAGCACGTTCCATAGCAAGATCCTTCAGCTTGACCGTACCAACAGCAGAGCGGTGGAACACAATACCCTGAAGCTTAGCGGCAGTAAACTTCGTATTGAGCTTATGCTTACCATCAACACCATCGTTGAGGAGGTGCGGAACTTCAATCACTTCGAAACCGCAAATCGTCTGGAGCTTGCCAGAGTTCGGATCGAAGAGAGCCTGATAGTTAGCTGAGTCGGGCATAAGAGCCTTAATAAGAGCAGAGTAACCTTCAGGCGTCAGGAGGCAGTAACGGTCACCCATCGGAACGTAGTTCTTCGTAAAGGCGGCACGAGCGGCAAGAAGACCTTCAATAATCTTGTTGCCATACTCAGCAGACTGTGAGATAGCAAGGCCCGTAGCAAACTCGAAAGCCTTGCCAGTACCCTGAACCTTTTCGGCATCAACACCGTTGTCAGGAATATTTTCCTTGGCTTCAGCGGCCTCCTTAGCGGCCTCCTTAGCGGCCATGTTAGCAAGTTCATTAATAATAGCACAGTCAGCAGACTGAGCGAGGGCTTCACCAAGCTGACGTGAGTATTCAACTCGAACGTCATAGTGGTTCATAGCATCATCAATATCAGTGATGAGGCAGTCAGCAGTAAGAAGACCATCAATAGCGATGACCTTTTCGGAGTGTTCAAACTTCTTACGCTGATCATCAAGTGAGTTACCCGGAGCAAGATACTTAGCACGGGTACGGCCCATAACAGCGAACGAAGCAGACTTACCGTGGTCAATCGTTCGAACCTGATGACGGGACATCATCACGGTGTTACGGGCGAAGGCAGTCAGGACTTCACCTGAAAAGACCTTCATAAAGAGAGCATCACGATCACCTGCAGAGAGCTTCTGACCAGGATTAGAGATACCAGTAGCGGCAAGAGCGGCCATTGTTTATAGTTTCCTATTAAAAATTAAAGATTGTTGTTGTTAAATAAATTAAAAGTTAGTTGCCCACATCTGCTGTTCAACCATACGGGTATACCCTGCATCACGACCGTAACGAGGATCAGACATAGCCTTGATCACGTCAGCCTTGCTATTGTAACCCTTAGGTGAACCATTAGGGGCTGATGCACCACCATGAATAGACTTCTTGGCGGTACCCATCTTGGCAACCATCTTAGCCTTCATGCCTTCAAGCATAAGAGTGATTGCATTGATGTTGTTGTTGTCGATGGCTCGATTAAAGGCGTCAATAGACTTCTTAGTAAGGTTCTGAGAAGCCCAATTGACAATGCTACGGTATTCCTTTTCACCACCAACAGACTCATAAATAGCCTTGGTGAAACGCTCCTCCATAGCAACACGACCTTCAATAAAGGCTTCAATAACTTCAGGCGGATAGCCTGCCTTATTGAGGGCTTCAATAGTCTCTTCGGAAAGAGAACCCTTGGTCTCATATTCCTTGACTGCACTATTGAAGTCGACACCCTTACCCTTAAGGTCTTCCTTAATCGAAGAAATTGCCTTACTGTGCTTGTCTACTTCTTCCTGAAGGTCTTTATCACCTTCTTCTTTATTATCTGCAGTAGACTCGTCACCTTCTTCGGCATTGCCTTCGGTATTAGTGGAAGGTTCTTCCCCCTCAGTTTCGACAGGGGGAACACCTTCATTGTCATCATACTGAATCTGGTCAGTGCTAGATTCCATGATTTCAATGCCATTAGCCTCAGCTTCCTGCTGAAGAGACGGCGTATCATAAACTTGAGAATTGTCTTCCATTATTTATTATTCCATTTGTGATTTAGCTTCCTCAGTAGCAATCTGTGCAGAAGCGTCGATACCCTGCTGTTGTGCATACTGTTCCATAGCGGCCTGCTGTTCTGCCTGAAGTTCTTCAGGGGTCTTCACAAGACCAGTAGCGTCAATATGAGCCGCCGCAAAGATTCTAGTAGCCAAGTTACCTACGTTAAGAGCCTGAAGGAATTCAGGGAACTGTTGCATAATCTGCAATGCCTGAGCAAGATTGTTAAGATCCTGACCTCTACCAAGAGCGTCAACACCCGTAATAATCGTAGGTTCAATCTCAGCAATACTCTCGTCAAGCACAGGAAGCAAACCCTGAGACTGCATCTGATTAAAGACACAGCCAACAAGAGGATACTGAAGCTCCTGAGACAAGAGAGAATAGACACCACCCAAGGTGTCTTCAAGTTCACCTGCGACGTACCTAATCTCTTCTGCGGTAACTCTGTCTCTACCTGCCGCACCGCTCTGAACTGCAGAGTTCAAAAGGAATGCGTAAGACAAGCGAGATTCAATCTGCTGTGCCGTAGTCAACACAGTAGACATGTCCATGCTCTTATTCAACTGCATGGGAATCACGTCTTCCTGTCGTCCCCTAACGAAGGCACCATTCTCAGCCTTAGCCAAGGCTCTGATGTTCGTCTGACAAGCGGGAGAAACCAAATAGAGAACCTTGGATGCAACCATAGACATCTCTACAATTGCCTTAGAGAGGTTCTCAAGAGAGACCAAGTCACCCAAATAGTCCTCAACGAAGGATCGGCCATAATGTTCACCATCCTTCTTAGTGAATCGCAAAGGAATCCAAGGAGTCTTACCTGCAGGGTACTGCTGTTCAGAACCTGCAATGACCTCACTTTCGATTTCCTGATAGGTTTCCCAATGATAACCTTCACCTTCAGCAACCCTGTAGATATGCGTATAAATATCCACCTTCTCATTGATAGACTGGTCACCAGTTTCAGGGAGCAAGGATTGAATGTTATCAGGGAGTGAGCCTCTAGCTACAGTGTCCTTAGCAATAATCTGAAGGACATTGCCAATAGCATCTCGCTGTACCACATACTCTCTAAGGCTGTAGCATCTCATGCCACCCTCAGCAGGAGGGAGAAACAAGAGAGCATTACCTGCAATGATCAACTGCTTGATTGCTTCAAAGAGAGTAGGTCTGAGAGATTGAGACTCCATATACTTGACCATCTGCTGTTCCATAAGTGAAAGACCATACTCAATATTGTCCTTCATCTGGGTATCTCCAGATTCATTCAGCATGATGGTTGATTCAGAGTCAAGCCCAAGTCTAAAGAAGGGCTGATTCGGAGGCAGAAGAGCTAAGAGAAGCTTAGAGGCAAGATTATTAAGACCTCTAGCACCTACAGAGTTATATGGGGTAGTGTAGTTCGTACCACCATCATCAGATTCCTTAGGGAAAAGCATAGGAATCGTGTAGGTCGCACACTTCTCTGCTCTCTGAGTATACGGGTCTCGGTCGGTAGTCAGTTTGTCATAGGTAACCTTAGCACCCTCAAGAGGGATGTTACCTGCAGTATGTTCAGTATTAGTTGCCATTCCAACCGTCCCATCCATCATTCAATGATTGATTACCAACCATCATAACCCTCCTTGTTAGACAATGTTACGGCCTGCACCAGTAACAGGGGTATCGTTCTTGGAGATCTTCAAGGCTTTCTTACCCTTACGATACTTAATCTTGGCAGTCTCTTCCTTCTGTTCAGCTTCACCTTCCTGATTGGTCAGTTCAAGTTCAGGAGCAGGAGTGGGTGCCTCAACTGCACCGCCACCACCAGAGCCACCACGGTAAGCACCAAAACTAGCAACCTTAGCCACCTTCTTAAAGGCTTTCTTAATCGAGAATCCCATTTAAATTTCCTTATAAAATGTTTTGTATGAAGAATAACCTAGGTGTTTCTCATAGGTATTCTCCAACATCTTTCTATTAGGGAGATTCGCATTAGAGAACATTACCAGTTTAAAACCTTTATCTTTGGCAATCTTTTCTAAGACATACGCCAAGGCTCTAGCTAAACCAACACCTCGCTTAAAAGCTACAGTGCATTCTTCGTTAATAACTTGGATACTCGTAGGTGCATACCAAGGACTCCCCCAAGACACTAGGGATGCACCCACGAGTTCCATATCCTTATCATAGCAACTAAGTACACAGTAACCACTATTATCTTCTGATAAGACAATCTGCTTTAGAAAATCATAGACAATGTGCTTACTAGAATACTTAGAGACAAACGGAAGGGAATTAGGATTGTATTTAATCAGCTCAATTCCCTTGTCAAAAATATAATTTAAGATCTTAATGTCTTCTTTACCTTTTAAGACACAAATCTTATAGACCTTACTAGAGGGGATTAGTCCCTCGTGCAGAACCAACATAGTCAATCCTTAAGGCTTTCTTTCCCTTATTCTTTTTGCGTTCTTCAGATTCCTCAGCCCCAAGCTCAGGTGCCTCAGGCTCAAGAACAGGGTTCTCAATAGCAGGAGCATTGACCTTAATGTCAGGAATCTTAGGCTTCTTAAAAAGAGCCCCCATAGTTAGCTATCTCCATTAATTAGTTTGTTTATTATAATGATCTTCAAGATAAGAGATAACCTGTTGGATACCCATAAGGAGATTACGGTCATCAGAGTACCAAATCATCTTACGGATATCGAAGTCCTTCTGGATTCTCTCAAGGAGCTCCTTAGGAATGTACGGGAAATCTTCATCAATATCAACCACGTTATTGTTATCAAGTTCCATAGTGTATGTGTTCCTTAGTCTACTAGGGGATACTAATTAAAATTAGTCTTGTTGTATTAGGAGTACATTTTGGGGTTGTACAGAGGAGGGATCTCACCTTCAGTGAACCTAAGGAAGTCCTCCTTACGGAGAATCCTAGCCATCGTACATTGCAGAATAGCATCGTCTTCAGTAAGCCCCTGCTTCTCATAAGCCTTGACCACAGCATCCCAATAGGACTCCACAGGAGTAGCATCAAGGAGCCTCTTAGCCTTTACAGGGCCATACGTAGGACATCCCTTATAGCCATCCGTAGTGTCACCAATGAGAGTCTGATACATGAGCCAATACTTTGATTCATCCTCAGTAATGTCTTTAAATTCACCTCTACCAAAGTCAAAGAATTTAGATGGAATAGTCTTAAAATCCTTATCCATAGACACAATAATAGCGTCTTTATAGGTAGTAGCATAAATACCAATTACATCATCAGCCTCAAGATATTTAATGGGTTTAATTACGATATATTCGGAGTTATTATAAACCCATTCAACCAAGGCTTTATAACAGGTAGGCTTTCGGGAATTCCTTCGATTACTCTTATATTCAGGAAGATAATGTTTTCTAAAATTACCCTCATCAGAGAAGAAAAACATCATATCTGAAATAGAATAATCTTCAAGAGTAGTTTCCTTTAGGGCAAACAAAATGTTATCCAAAAGATTCCTAAACTGCTCAACGGCATCCTCAAGGTAAGCATGACAAGTCCAAAGGCCATCACCCCAGTCGATGTCCTTTTGGACACTAGAGGATGCCTTATAGGCAAGGATATCTCCGTCAATCAATAGCTTGGCCATAGTAGATATCCTTATGGTAGTTATAGAGCTCAAGGCCTTCAGTAGTCAGGTGCCACTTGTTGGTAGGCTTACCAAAGCAGAAGCACGTAATGTGGCCACGAGACGCCGCCTCAGCTACAAGCTTAGCTTTGTATCGACAGAAATCAGACTGAAGCTTAGGGGTATGAGCGTCAATATACCCAAGAAACATAAGATACTTGTGCATTATTCGTAGTCCTCCTCATCGTCACCCCAGTCGTAACCAGTCTCAAGCTCAATGTTGACATCCTTAAGTGCTTCAATGATAGCCTCTTCAGTAGTCGTGTCATAGAGCTCACGGACTCCATTAGGAGTCTCCAGACGGGCATTGAGGTAACTCCCATCCTCATCTCGTTCGTACCAGAAAATGATTTTGATCTTCTTATTAGTGGCAGTCATACCAGTTATCTCCAATTTTACCTTCAGTATCCAACTGACAATTAAACTTAAAGAACTCCTGAGTCTGTCTCATAGACTCCTGAGCAATTCGTACACAATCTTCTGCAATCTCTTTGGTTCTACAGGCAACCTGTACTTCATCATGTACCCAAGCCATCATGGCAAAGTCTCCGTCCCAACCATGCTTATAGCCTGCTTTACGCATATTCTCCTCAACAAGGCACACCCACTTCTTACAAATTAGGGCACCTGCAGACTGCAGGATAGTGTTCAGAGCCGAGTGAGGGCTTCGCACATAAACAAGGCGGCGATCAAGCCCAAGAATATGATGAGAAATATTAAGAGTAGGGCAATCAGGGTGGACACGTTTCTTCCATTTTACTTTTTGAGTATTACCAATCCATTCGGAAGACTCAACAAGAGCCTTTTCGATGGAGCTACAGAGCTTCTTATATGCAGGTACAGCCTTAAAGAACCTTTCCTTAAGAGCCTTACCGTCCTTAGCAGACCCGTTTATGACAGCCCCAAGCTTACCATCACCACCACCATAGAGCATACAGTAGATCATGGTCTTAGCTTGGTCTCTAGTAGGAAGCCCTGCCATCTTCTGATTATGGGTGTGAATGTCACCCTCAAGGATTTCCTTTATGTAAGCCCCGTTGTCAAAAGGATACAGAAAAGACCCAAAACAACGAAGTTCGAGACCAGAAGCGTCGATACCTGCCTCAAACCAGCCTTTAGGTACTGTGAACAGAGACCTACACTCCTTACCATATGGAGACCTTCCTGCAGGTACCTGTGCAACATTAGGATATGAATGAGTTGCACGACCAGTAACAGCCCCATTAGGATTGACAGAACCATGAATTCTGTAGTAACCATCTTCATCCTCAACCATCAGTTTAAGCCAAGCATTGTCACCCTCAGCAAGCTGTGAAATACGCTTGTTAATCAGCAGGTACTCAAGGATCTTAGGTGTCAATGAGATACCCATAGCAGACTGCAGGGTATCTTCATCAACTTTAGGAGCACCCGTAGGTGTAACCTCAGTAGGTTCCCAACCTCTTTCCATAAGAACCTTAGCGATATGGCTACGAGAGTTGGGATTAAAGGTAACCTCTTCGTATTGAGGATAAGGAACACCTGCTTTAATGCCCCTCTTAGCATTATCTCGCTTGTAGACCTTGTCTCCCTTGTAGACAGTCCAAGTACCTACCTCAGAGACAAGGCTATCATAGATCTCCTGCCTCTTAGCTGAGAGTTCAGCATAGAGCTTTACTGCCGCATCTTTATCAAAGACAAACCCATTACGCTCCTGCTTAGCCATAACCCAAGCAATGTCATGCTCAAGCTGAATAGCCTTCAAAGGGTAACCCTTAGACATCAGCTTATTGAAGAGCTTAAGGGTAACCACAACGTCCTGCTTGTTGTACTCATACATCTCAGGAGTGAATTTGTCCCATGCGTCCTCTTGTTCACCGTAGGTGCCCTTAAGCTCACCCATGCGGTAACCATAAGCCTTCAAGCTATGGGAACCATAGAGAGCCTTAGGGAGCTTTCCAGTACGCATAAGACCAACGTCAGTGTCCTTGATGTTCGAATAGATCAGACGAGCAAGCACAAGAGTGTCAAGCACACAGTCACGGGGATCGAAAGAAAAGCCATCACCCATCAACTTTTTAAGGCACGGGATATCGAAGCGTATGCCGTTATGAAAGACGATATTATAATCATGACGACCATACCAGTCAATTGCGTTCCAGTAATCCTTTAGATCCGTGTACCCAGTGTACTTATCAGTATAAGAGTCATAAATCCACCCACACCAGAACTTGGTGGTTGTATCCAACAGACCATTGGTTTCAATGTCTGTAATAACGAATTTGTCTTTAATTGTCAGCATTTTCTATTCCTTAAATAGCTTTGCTAAAAGATCCTACAGGAACACCAAAAGGAAAGCTACTGTAATAAAGATCACCCACAGGGCAATCACGTAGATCTTGAATACCAGAAAACTTAGGTCTCTGTACTCAGCAGAATACTCATGCTCAGCGGCTAGAAGCACAGGGGCAATAGGAAGCAACAGGAGTGTCCAAAAGCATGAGAGGACACGATCCGCAAGAGACATGTCCTTGTCGTAATACCAAAAAGTAAGTGGGGAAATAAACTCTTTAAAACTCATTTTCTTCATCCTCAAAAGGACATTCAGAGTCTGCCTCATAATCAGAGAGCCTACCAGTGTCCTGATCATAGTAAAGGTGGCCACTCACCCCAGTGTCACCACTGAAGCGGTTCTTAAGGACTCTGAGAGTCAACACATTGGGATTGTCACCCTGTTGGTTTCTTTCAAGGCCAATCACCATGTCAGAGAGCTGTGCAATAGCTCCAGACCCTCTAAGTTGACTAAGGGATACCTGTGCCCCCTCTTCGTGTCCCTTCTTCTCAGGACGCTTAAGGTGAGACACTACGAACATGGTAGCTCCTGTCTCTTCCACAAGGGAACGAAGGTTTGTCATGAGCTTGTCAATAGCTTTACGTTCACCTCCGTCCTCATCGGTATCCATGCCAGAGACCACAATGGAGATATGGTCAAGGAATATACGCTTGCATCCAAGGGACACAATCATATACCTAAGCTTACTAAGCAGATTACCTGAATCAAGTGAGCCAAAATGGTCGTATAGGAAAAATTTTCCATTCCCAATTGTTTCATTAAAAGCTCTGCCTCGTTCATCTTCATCTGCACGCTCAGGGTCGAGTATGAGTCGCTTATTGAGATGAATTGACATGAGTTCCATCCCAGTTTTTCGAGTAGACTCTTCAAGAGCAACAATTCCGCAAAGTTCTCCCCGCTTAACACCAAAGTAGTATTCGAGTTCTCTGAGTATTGTGGATTTACCCATTCCACTACCACTTGTGAAGACATACAGTTCGCCATGTCTAGCTCCTTTAGTTTTGTTCTGAAGCGCAACCCAAGGGTATTCTACGGAATCCTTCAGGTCATCAATATCGGTAACACACTTCTCATACAAGTCTGTACCCGCAACAATCCCATCAGGTCTATAAGGCTTTGCATTCCAGATAGCCTGAATGACCTCACTGCCCTTACCATCAAGAAGGCACTCATTAGGATCCTTCAAGGGAAGATTAGCAATGAAAGCTTTACCTGCAGGTAGAACCTTAGCACACTCTTCACAAGCCTTACGACCAGGTTCGTCCATGTCAAACATAAGAACGACTTCTTCAAACTTATCCAGATATTCTAGATTAGCTTCAATAGCCTTCTTAGCCGCTTGAGCACCATTAGGGATACTCACAACAGGCCATTTGTTTGACTGGAGCTGACTCACAGTAAGACAATCAATCTCACCTTCAGTAATCACAATCTTCTTACCAGAAGACCACAGCTGAGAACCGAAGAGGTGATTAGCGATCTTACCAAGTACAGCAAAGGACTTGTCAGGGAACCTAAGCTTCTGACCTACGATGTTACCATTGTCATCATAGTAGTTGGCTACTTGACAGGGAGTACCCTTGTAGTCTCCTACCATGTACTTGAACTTGGAACAAGTGTCTTGATTGATCTTCCTTGCAGAAAGATAGGACACATCAAGATCATCAAGGGAAATACATTCCTTACACACAACACTCTCCTTTTGTTGGATTACTTTCCCATCAGCTCTAAAATACGAATTACAAGAATAACAATACCTATGGCCATCACTAAAGACTCCACAGGCGTCAGAGGAACCACACTTAGGACAAGACTCATGATAAAGGAACGTACTCTCTTGATAATCTTTCATAGAAATTCGGCGCGGGAACCTCTGTCTTCAGACAGGGGAGGAAGCGCCGTCCTCCTTTCTAAGTTCGGTTAAATAGGTGCTTCTCTTTTCGAGAAGCGTTTGGCGGATACCCGCAGGTTCCGCTGACACGGCCCGAAGGCCGGTTGACATCCTTCGCCAATGTTGGAAGGGGTTTGGTGCCTGCAACACCGCTCCT
>OLFS01000156.1_pt1 | contig 67627 bp, 53 predicted proteins | sample 1605491 | NCBI WGS metagenome assembly OLFS01 (sample SAMEA3888921, study PRJEB22519) | human gut metagenome | biome: human gut; feature: human-associated habitat; material: faeces | place: Denmark | collected 2011 | reverse complement strand
CCATTGAAGACTTTAAAACTGAAGAAAAAAGAAAGCTGTTGCATGTGTGAAAACCTCACACATGCAACAGCCCCTTTCAGAATCATTTGCCCTGGCAGATGGTCTCCTTTGGCGTGAAAAGTTGGGCGTGGGACGTGAGACGATAAAACAGTTGTAACGCCATTCACCGTATCTCTTTCATGTTCTCTTTCTCTCCCGCGTTTTTTAATTGTAAGTTACATTGCTCTCAAACTGAACCGGTTCTTGAACAACAGCTGCCTGAGTTTTACCCAGGTCGTAATTTACATTGCTCTCAAACGGCGTCATTCTGCATGCTCTGTTCCCACGCGTTTTACCCAGGTCGTAATTTACATTGCTCTCAAACCCATTGACTTCCATTTTTCGGATGGATTCAGTTTTACCCAGGTCGTAATTTACATTGCTCTCAAACCACCCCTACGTCTTTCCTGTCAACACATTTGTTTTACCCAGGTCGTAATTTACATTGCTCTCAAACAGGTGGTTGAAGATTACGTGTTCAGCCTGGGTTTTACCCAGGTCGTAATTTACATTGCTCTCAAACGGCCTGACAGAAGGATTCCTGGAAAAGACTGTTTTACCCAGGTCGTAATTTACATTGCTCTCAAACAGTCGGTAGCTCTCAGCCTCTGAGCTACAGTTTTACCCAGGTCGTAATTTACATTGCTCTCAAACCGAACGCCTGGCCGAAAATGGCATCATGACGTTTTACCCAGGTCGTAATTTACATTGCTCTCAAACTGATTTTTGGTACGGGAGAGCCACCTAAGCGTTTTACCCAGGTCGTAATTTACATTGCTCTCAAACCAGATGGTCTTCGTCACCGCACACTGGGCAGTTTTACCCAGGTCGTAATTTACATTGCTCTCAAACACTTTTGTGCGATAGCCTCGCATATTAAATGTTTTACCCAGGTCGTAATTTACATTGCTCTCAAACTTGACCGGAATCGTGTACGGAGTGGAAGCAGTTTTACCCAGGTCGTAATTTACATTGCTCTCAAACACCGTGAGCGGAAAAAGATACCTGCTTTTCGTTTTACCCAGGTCGTAATTTACATTGCTCTCAAACCGGCCTGCCGACTGGTCAGCAGGCGGCGTGGTTTTACCCAGGTCGTAATTTACATTGCTCTCAAACAACGTTTTAGAAGTGGTCAATACAATCATTGTTTTACCCAGGTCGTAATTTACATTGCTCTCAAACACCTACAGGCCGTTGAGAAAGATGGGAAAAGTTTTACCCAGGTCGTAATTTACATTGCTCTCAAACAATGGTGTGGGAGTCTGAGACGATTAAAAAGTTTTACCCAGGTCGTAATTTACATTGCTCTCAAACCAACAAGTATTTCTTGAGCAAGCAATACAGTTTTACCCAGGTCGTAATTTACATTGCTCTCAAACCGTCCATTTACTCATAATTACTCCTCCTCAGTTTTACCCAGGTCGTAATTTACATTGCTCTCAAACTGGTCCGGGGTGTCAAATGGCGGTGCCCGGGTTTTACCCAGGTCGTAATTTACATTGCTCTCAAACAAGCCCAAGACAACTTGCTGGAAGAAATCGGTTTTACCCAGGTCGTAATTTACATTGCTCTCAAACCCGCACCAGAAAATAGCGGGTGTCCACGGTGTTTTACCCAGGTCGTAATTTACATTGCTCTCAAACAATTCTCCGTCCATATCGTCGATGATGTCGGTTTTACCCAGGTCGTAATTTACATTGCTCTCAAACCTCAAATGTGACATTTGGGTTATCGCCGAGCATTCCTATTTGCTTAGGTGTAAATTATCAGGGGCAACCTGAGACTTTCTGACAATGATACAATTGTCTTTATCTATTATATATCGATTCTCATCAGCATACCAATCCTTAGGTTCTCTCTTTTCCACAAACAAGATATTTATTTTCAAATATCGGGCCATCCGAATGATTTCCTGCAGTTCTTCCCGTTCAAAAAAGGCAGCAAAATTCAATACAGCCAGTAGCCTTACCTCTCCCAGATCCGCAAGGATTTTCAGATACGAAATCATTTTATCCAGCAGATTCTCGTACTGGGTGTCGATTTTCACATCCAACAGTTTAAACAAATCATTCCAGGAAAAATCCGCATTGCAGGTCAGATTCTGGATACCGGAACTGACGATGCATTGGTCGATCAGACTAAGGCTCTCACTCAGCACCCGGCTTTTTTGTTCCAGGTATCCTTCTCCGGCTTCTCCCAGCTTTCGATACAACAGAGTCATGATCTTTTTGGAATTCAGATCCAAAGTAAAAGGTTCCAACAGGAACTGACATACCTTGGCTATTTTCAATTCCTTTCCTTCAGACAGAAGGAAATTCCCACTTTCTCCGCTACACTGCAGGTTCATTTCCCGGATAAACTGATTCAGGGAAGCCGTATTCTCGAGAATCAGGAATTCCGGTTTCCCCTCCTCAAAGGGAATGTCGATTCCCAGTATGGCATTCACAAGTTTCACAAGATAACAATCCTTTCATCAGAATGCAGCACATCCTGTTTCATATTCCCCACCAGAAAATCCATATTCTGGAACTGCTTTTCCGTAATCCGCAGGACAATCACAGACCCGGATTCCGGGCAGTTCTTTTTTAGGGAATTGACCACGCTTGCAGCTACAGTATCATTGGGTGCCAGTTTGCAGTACACGCTTTCCTGAAGCATCATAAAGCCGGACTTCACCAGATACTTTCGATATTTGGCGGCCGTCCTTCTTTCATCCGTGGTACCTACCGGCAGATCAAACATCACAAAGATTCTCATATATCGGTAACTCATGCTCCTGCCTTATAAAACCGCATACATTGGATATCATCGTTTTCCAGAGCATCAAAAACCCCTTTGGCATAAATTTTTATGCTATTTCCCAGTACTTCTTTTTTTTGATTGATTTCAACCTCTTTCCCCAACAGGGAAAGCATCTGATGTTTTTCTTCCGTACTGAACTTTTCCGGTTGGACAGCATAAACCAGATCATCCACCAGAGGACGGTAAGGTTCCATCAGGTCAGAGGCCAGATTGAACGGATTGAACATATTTTCATGGAACAGACCCAGCTGGGTCAGATACCCGTTGGCCGTAATTTCCCTGGTAAAACAGGATAGCAGAATACTGTATCCATAGTTCAATGCTGCATTGATGGGGTTATCTTCACTGCGCACAAAATCTGTTCCGAACATGGCATTGAAATACACTTTGGCTGCATGCCCTTCTCGATTGGTGGCATCCCCAGGCTGCAGCTGGTCCATGTAACTCTGCAGCAGGCTGGCTTCTTCCTTCCCCTCTTTTTCCAGCACCTCTTTCTGTTTCTGGATTTTCTCCCGGACGATTTCCGTCCATACAGCACACTTAGTGGTTTCTTTCCATTGGATCTGCTTCCTGATTTTCAAGCTGGTGTTAAAGCTGCCATAGTACGGAAGCAATTCAGAAGATGGATTTCTTTTTTCATCACAGAAAATCACTTTGATTTTCTTTTTGGTCATCTCATTCAGAAGGTAGCTGGTGAGAGAAACCGCCGTGCTTTCGATGATCAGCAGCCCGATTTCACTCAGGCTGATTCGAAGCACATCCTGGCTTCTCACCACCAGATAACCCATCTGATAATCCAGCTTCGCATTATGGCCTATGACAACGACCCGCCAGCTCATACCCGTAACAGGTCTATGGATTTAGTGTAAAGACCTGTTACAGATTGAGTGATGAGGTAAGCACTTTCCAGATTCGATATATTTTTATTGATTGCCGCCTTACCACTCTTCCCTGCACCATCAATTAACTTCAAGTCAACCCCATTATTGTCAACAGTGGAAAGTTTCAAAATTTCCATCAACACATGAATCTGGTCTATGATAGCAGTTTTTTGGAATACATCCCGTTTTTCCTTTAGTTTGCCAACAACATTGTTAATGCGTTTTCCCAATATTCCTGTCTCATATTTATGAATCAGCGCATCATAAAGCTCCAGATTCTCTTCTTTGCTAATCTTCCGATTTTCAAGATATTCCTCATCCACCTCCATCGCTGCAACGTCAGAAAGTTTTTTAACGTATTGATACAACATCGGATCTAAAATCAGCTGAACAGCATTGGCAGTTGTTACCCGATCTCCCGTTCTCCCCGTCAAATACACCAGAGCTCCGTTGATTTTCAGCAGGGAACACATTTTGATTTTTTCCAAACAAATTCTGGGGTCAGCCAGTTTCAATGTATCTCTGCAGTATCCAAGCATGGCTTTGTCATCCGTCATTTGGTCGACAAGATACAAGGGCATGGCCTCCAATGTCCGCACTCTCTTTCCTTTTTGAGTGGATTCCACCAGAAAGAAATAACTTCCCGTGATTTTTGTTTTTCCACCATATTTGCAGGCATCTTTCATCTTTTCATCCGATGTCTTTACTGGCAAATACCCTTTTCCTTGGACTTTTCGGACATCTGATGCTGAAAGAATAGTTGCATCAGAAAATCCGCCATGAGCCTCAAAAGGTTTCCGGGTAATCAGCACGGACGGTTTCTCCAGTACCGCCTTGACCGTCTTGATGGTCTTTTCTTTTTCCCAGGCCACTTCCCCATTCCGGGCTACGGTGTAGTCGAACAATCTGTACATATGGTAGGGATTCCTGGCCGGATCTTTCCGGTATGCCTGGATGAAATTCATGGGACTCCGGGTAAACTTCACATGATAGGTATTCCCCACCACGATATTCAGATAGGCATCATGGGCATGGTGGAAATCATTGACAGCCCGTGCCTTGACCAGATCAAAGTTCTGCCGGAACTGGCTTACATTCCCTGCTTTCACATAGACGATTTCCGAATCCGGGAAGCTCTGAGTCAGCAGATTGGCAATGGTTTTAGTTCCCTGACGGGTTTCCACGATTTGTCTCTGGATGAACCCAGCCAGTTCCTCATCGGTAAAAGTCGTATTCCGGGTCAGTCTCAAAAACTTCTCTTCAGTCATCAAGCCCCGTTCCAGAAGCATCTTCCATAATCCATACTGCCGTTCACGGATTTTTTCTTCAATGGGGAAAATATCCGTTTTATGGGCGTTCTTCTCCTTCCGGACCAGTACCAGGTTGTTGTCCAAACTGTCATCTTTCAGGAAATGGCGGGGATAGATATGATCAATATCATACAGGTTGTCATTGAACAGATCATGGAGATCAATAGGTTCTCCTGTATACATGCATCTCCCCATCTGGCAGTAGTACAGATACAGCCGTTTCCTGCGGAAATCCACTTCACTTTTCTTGCCGATCTCAGCCAGGAACTCTTTGCCTTCCCCCTTCATTGCCTTGTACAAAGCAGAAAGTCTGGCTTTCCGGCTGACCGTCCGTTCTTTCCTGGCGTTGGCATCCCGGGCCATTTCCACAAAGATACGGGAAGGAGGTGCCCCCAGGACTTTGGTCAGTTCTTTCAGAATCAGGATGGTCTGCCAGATCATCCGGCGAACGGGATTGGATACATACAAATCAGCCAGGTCTTCGAACTGGATTTCTGTCAGGTTTTTCTCATTCCGGGCCACTGTCTTTTCCACGTTTTCCCGGTAAGTAAACTGGTCACTGAGCAACTGCATCAGATTGCAATTGCTTTCCCACATTTTCTGGATCAGAGGCAGTTGCTCCCCTGTGGTTTTGTCCACACCTGGCAGCTCCAGGAATTCCCTGGAAAGTCTGCCCCAATCCCGGAATTTGTAACCAAACAGTCGTTTCAGCTGAACTTTACTCAGAACGTCTCCATACTTATCCTGGATTTTTTCCCTCAGGAATTTCTGAGAGTCTCCAAAAGCCGTGGCCCAGCCAATGATTTCTTCTGCTATCTTTTCCTGGTCAAAGGTCATCTCCTGGCTGCCGAACAGAGCAGCAAATCTGGCATGGGAAGACAATGTATTCTTGAAATCCCCGTCAATGCCGGTCAGTTCCACATCATCATTTTTTTCCACATACCCATTGAGACGAAGATAGGATTTGACCTGTTTCTGAGTAATCTTTTTACCTTTGCTGAACAAATCCTTGTAAAGCTTCTGTTTCAGCTGTACGGAAATGGGATTGCCATTGACCTTCAGGTTATTCAGTTCATTCAAAACCCTGAACTTTTCATACAGCAGGGATTCATTGGGCAGCACTTTTTCATTGGTCATATAAGTGCAGTGTCCCACCAGCTCCTGGATAAACTGAACGGCCGATTCCTTCAAATCCACCTTGGATTCGAAATTCCAGGGAAGAACACGGCCCGGCTCTTTTCTCACCACCCATGCCTTGTTCTTTCCTTCCGGATCTTTATAGAGCGGTCCCACAAAATAGGGAATCCGGAAAGAAAACAGCTCTTCGATTTTTTGGGACACAGTCAACCCTGTAGAATCACTTTCTTTCAAAAAAGGCAGATACCTTTCTGCATTTTCCAGAATGGCATGGAGTTCTGCCAAATGCAGCTGATAAGGGATGACCCCATTGGACGGAGTAATCTGTTTGGGCAGGAAGGTTTCCCGTTGGATTTCCTCTTCAATATATTTTTTATCTTCTTCCGTTGCTTTTTCTTTGAGTCCCAGATCTTTTTTGACCCGTTTGTAAAAATCCTCCTGGGTGCATTTGGCCCCTCTCCGGCTTTTGCAGTCTTTGGCATTGACGGATCCAGTGTACGCACTGTAGTTGTTGTCTTCCATGGTCCGGAACATGTTGTCATATTTCTCAGGGCACCAAGTCCGATATGCTTTCTTCAGGAGCTGCAAATCCTGATGATGCTTCTCATAAAGAGCCACCCGGGATTCACTGATGTATTTTTTCCCTGCCATCAGGTTGCTGATCAGTGCCCAGTCATGGATATTTTTCAGTGCATCCAGTTCATCAAGGATGTCATTGTCCAATGCACCGAGGATTTCTTCCATTTTTGCATCATAATCCCCATCCCTGAACGACAGAGACAGTTTTTCATGGTTTTCATCCAGTTCCACCCCTGGAAAGGCTTTGGCCAGCTTTCCTTTCAGTCCGCACAGCAGTTTTACCCGTTCGTCTTCCGACGAATTCCTTTTGACTTCCGAAGAAAATATTTTCAGAAGATGTTCTCGTTTCTGACCATTGGTCAGTTTCCTGTCTGTAAGGATTTCCTGAAACAACCTGATATCCTCCACCTGCTGGAACAGTCCATCCTGCTCCTGAAGTGTCTGAAACAATTCATCGAACTGTCCTGCCCCGGTACTTTTCAGACTGTCATTCAGAAAATGACCCCGGTGGTTAAAAATATTCAGTACAGCCAGGTAAACCAATCTTACATCTTTCGGTTCAGGAGAATGGATCAGCTCTGTGATCAGATGGAAAATCGTAGGATATTGGGCATAGAATTCCCGATCCGTAAATGTCCGGTTGTTCTTCCGGTCATTGAACAAGGCATAAGGCTGATGGATTGTTTTATCTTCTTCATACAGACTGCTCTCATCCAGCCGCTGAAAGAATCCCGGATCAATCCGGTTGATTTCATCAGAAAACAGCAGACGCAGATATCCGTTCCGCAGTTTCTGTCTGGCCAGTCTCCTTCTGGCCGTCCGATAGGAACGCCGTGCCGCTGCTGTCTCCGCTTCATCAAAGAGCCGTGCTCCCCATAGGTCCTTTCCTTTGGCCCGGAGCAGATGGTACTGGGTATCCGTAACGGCCCATCCAACAGAATTTGTCCCCATATCCAACCCTAAGAAATACTTTTCCATATCCCAGCCCCCATTCAATTTATTGACAATTCTCTACATTTGTGTTATTTTAAGAATGTAATTTACATGCGAGTTCAAATAAGGGTTTACCCGAAATCGCCTCGTGTCCGCATTGTGCGGGAAGGAAAGTCTGACGAAAGTCAGGCTTTCTTTTTTTGCAGGATATTTCCGAATTCTGCATTGTTTTCCATACATCCTTCTGTATAGATAATATTGATGGTAACACAGTTCTCTGAAAATTACAAATTGTCTTTCTGTACCGTATTTTTCTATAGTTTAGCGTTAATCGGAAATCCACTTTCTGCTTTTTCATTTCTTTCTTAATCATACAATATTTACTGTCCAAAAATCAGTACTAAAATGGGATGTAAAGAAATTTTTTTCACATCCCATTTTTCTGTCCTCTATTTATTTTTACAACAATTGCAGCAGCGGCTCCATGGAATCCAGATTTTCCAGATTTCCCACTGTTTCCAGAAATCCTGCCGCCGTCCTTTCGCCACAGCACATCAGCAGTTTTCTCTGTTGTTCTTCCTCTGTTAAAGGATTTCCTGGAGCCCCTTTGGGAACATCCACCCGGCTTTCCATGCAATTCCCGTCTTTCAAATGGACTTTCACAATAGTAAACCGCCCTTTCGGTTGTGCTTCAGGATGGGGCTTTACAGAACCGTCGTGGCTTCGGACGGTCCTCTGGATCAGTTTCCGGAACCGGACAGGAATCGGTTTGGACGCAAACAATTCATGAGTATAGGGTTCTCCCAGCAGTCCAATGGCTGCAACATATTCTGCACTGAACCGTCCCTCTTCCCCTGTTTTAGGTGTTCTTTGAACCAGTGCAGCATCCCCTCCCGGGGGAAAGATGATTTCCACCCCTTCAATGGTTTCTGCTGAAAAATCATTTTTTGCCCGGATCTGTTCCACTGCGTCTCTGGTGTGCATAGCTCCGGAACAAAAAGTTTCCTGTTTGAGCCACAGCCCATTCTCCAGTAAATCCCAATTTTTTCCCCACTCCTGGCACAATATTGGCGATACGTTCTGAGAGCCATCCCCATACAGGGAAAAATACCCCAGAGGCCCATCCAGGATGGCTGGATGGCTCTGGATGCCAGCAGCCGACAGATGGACTGCTTCCACAGCTTTCTCGGCCGCCAGTCCCACCTGCAGCGGTTTTGTCTCTGTACCAAATTGGAGCCGCATCCCACTGCTCTGAGTTGCTGCAAGCCCCAGGGCACTGGTCATCTGCCTCGGCTCCAGCTGCCACAGCCATGCCCCTGCCAAAGCCCCTGCCAGTATTCCCAGGGTCGCTGTATTATGAAAGCCTTTTTCATAATGAGTCCTACCAATGCATTTTCCCAGACGCGCCATGATTTCCTCACCCACTCCGTAAGCCGCAAGGAATCTTTTTCCGCTGACGTTTTTTTCGCTGGCCAAAGCCAGCAGAACCGGAAGAAGTACAGCAGAAACATGACCCCGTACAGTACCGCTGGTATCATCATAATCCAGGTAATGGCCTTGATATCCGTTGAACAGTGCACTTTTTTCCGCAGAACAGCTCTCCTTCTGTCCTATCAATGGGGCATTTCCTGGAGTATCCAACACGGCCTGTACTTTTTGCACAGCTAGTTCCTGACGAGCAGCATAACTGGCAGCTAAAAAGTCAAGGAAAGCCTCTTTGATTTTGGGAAACAGAGGTTGCAGCTGAGCTGCTGACAACTTTTCAATTTGCTGGATCAGTCTTCCTGTTATTGTCTGCTCCATATCACTTCACATCTTTTTGAAAATAAATGGTCTTGTGTTTTTTCCCGGGAAGCTGTCTTTCCCCAATGATCCGGAACCCCAGGTGCAGGTACATGGTTTTCAGCCAGGGATGGGTATCCGCCGTCCCCAGGGTCACCGCCGGGGCTTTCAGCTGCTTTTTCAGCACTTCCTCCTCCACCCAGTGGAGGAGTTTTTTTGCATACCCCTGATGGGCAAAATCCGGGTCCGTAATGAACTGCCCGATATGGGGCAGGGCCTTGGGCCCCGGATGGCCTCCCCAGGGCATCCGCAGGGAAATGGCGCTGATCAGCTTGCCTTCTACAAACAGGCCATACGTGGGTTCCTGCTGAAGCCAGCGGATTTCATCTTCCAGAGTAGCATCTATGGCTGAAAAACTGATGGGATACTGCCGGTCCGTCTGATAACTTCTGTGAAGCACATCATAATATTCTGCCGCATCTTCTTCCTGCAGCTGTCTATAGGTTTCCTGCATCATTTCCACCTCTCACCGATTGACGAATCTGGCTAAAAATTCCTGAGTCCGTTTCTCCCTGGGATGATCCAGGATTTCTTCCGGTTTGCCTTGTTCCACAATGTGGCCGCCTTCCATAAAGATCACATGATCAGCCGCTTCCCGTGCAAAAGCCATTTCGTGTGTCACCACCACCATGGTCCGATGCTCTTCTTCCGCAGCCTGTTTCATAGTCTGCAAGACTTCCCCTACCAGTTCCGGATCCAGTGCCGATGTGGGTTCATCAAACAGGATCACCTTGGGATCCAGTGCCAGCGCCCGTGCAATCCCAATACGCTGCTGCTGTCCTCCGGACAACTGACTGGGATAGAAATCTGCCTTGTCCAACAGTCCCACTTTTCGCAGGTAATACTGGGCTTTTTCCAAAGCTTTTTCTTTGGAATATTTTTTGACCACCAACAGGCCTTCCGTAATGTTTTCCAGCGCTGTTTTATTGGCAAAAAGATTGTAGGACTGAAAAACCATGGCAGTTTCTTTTCTCAGCCGGTTGATTTCTGCTTTCGTAGCCCTGGCCACATCCACTTTCAGATTGTCCAGGACAATTTCTCCCTGGTCAGACGGTTCCAGAAAATTGATGCCCCGCAGCAATGTGGTTTTTCCGGAACCGGATGGACCAATGATTACGGTAACAGAACCTGTGGGAACTTCCAGAGAAACATCTTTCAGGACCTCATTCTTCCCAAATGATTTACGGATATGATTCAACTGCAGCATATTCTGCAACCTCCTTACGCTTTGCTTCCTTTATAAACGGCCAATCTGTTCTCTGCCTTGTGGAAAATGGTTTCAAAAGCCAGGCTGATTCCCCAATACAGCAGTGCCAGTGCCAGATAGATTTCAATATACCGTTCAGAGATCCCGGATAGATAGTTGGCCGCTCCAAACAGCTCCATTACCGTAATCATGAAGGCAATGGAGGAGCCTTTGATCAATCCCAGGAACTGGTTCCCCATGAGAGGAAGAGCCATTACGGCAGCCTGGGGCAGGACAATGCGCCGGAATGCCTGCGGCCAGGTCATCCCTATGGAAAGTGCCGCTTCCAGCTGCCCTTTGGAAACCGAATTGACTGCGGCCCGGAATATTTCTGCCAGATAAGCCCCTGCATGAAGAGACAAGCCCACCATGGCAAAAAAGATGGCTGGCACACTATTGAATTGTTTGGGGATCACACCATGGTTCATCAGCATCAAAAACACCGGGAATGCAAAAAACACCACATAAAGAATAATCAAAGTGGGTACAGCCCGCCCTACAACCACGTACAAAGTCCCCAACTGGCTGAGTATGGGAATCTTTTTCCATCGCACCAGCATGATCAGCAGCCCTATGATACAACCGGCTGCCATGCTGACAATGGCCAGAGAAAGGGTTACGGGAATATAGGGAATCAGATATTTGACGGTCCTGGTTGCATACGATAAATCTATGATATTCGTCATGTTTTCCCTCCTATTCTACCGTAACAGTCGCATTCCGCTTTGCCTGCAGAGATTTTTCAGGATTTGCCGTCTGACTGCCTTTCTCAATAAAAGCCGAAATTCCATAGCAGATAAAACACAGAACGATATAAATCAATCCAACATCCAGATAGAGTTCCAGACTGCGGTAACTGTACGACGCCATCAGCTCCGCTTTACTCATCATATCCACCACGCCCACATTAAACACCAGGGACGTATTCTTCAATGTGGAAATCACCTCATTGCTCAATGCCGGAATAGCCAGTTTGAATGCCTGGGGCAGGATAATCCTGCGATAGGCCTGGAAGGTGGTCATCCCGATGGAACAGCAGGCCTCCAACTGTCCTCTGTCGATACTTTCAATGGCCCCCCGTAAGATTTCGGCAATATAAGCTCCAGAATGAAGTGTCATCACCAGAAAGACAAAAAGAAGCACAGGGACTGCCCGCATATCTCTGGCTCCGGCTGCCTCCATCACCCGGGGAAGTCCGAAGCATATCAGATACAACTGGACCAGAAAAGGAGTTCCCCGAATAAAAGATATATATACAGCGCAAAGGCTTTTCAGGATTTTTACTTTTCGCACCCGCAGCATTGCCGCCAGACAGCCCAGGACCAGTGCCGCAGTCTCTGAAATCACAGTGAGGACGACAGTAACGTCCAGATACGACAACAGGTCCGGCAGTGCCTGAACCATATATTGAAAACTGAAATAAGTCCCCACGGATATCCTCCTTCAAATAAAAACAAGCGGGCGTGCCGGGCGACATGGCCTTTTCGGCCAGTCTTGGCGCGCCCTTCTATCTCGTATAAGCCAATTCTGTTACTTTTGTTCCACCGTGTAATCCTTACCCATGAATTGCTCACTGAGTCTTTTCAGGGTTCCGTCCTCCCGCAGCTTCTTGACTTCTGCATCCAGCCGGTCTGCCAATTTTTGGGAATCAGCGTCCTTTCGGAGAGCAAAATGCGTGGGCACACTCAAGATCAGCGGACCAGCGGGTTTGATTGCCAGTCCCAGAGTCTTGGCCGCATCATTGATGGTTACTTCACCAACCGGAGCTGCATCCGCTCTGCCGGTGGCCACCATGTTCATCAATTCGGAAGTTCCCTTGTCCGTTACAATAAAGTTGATATGGGCGTCATTTTTTTCATCAAACTCTTTCAAAGCACGAGTCAGTTCACTGGTGCTTACCACAGCCACCGTCTTTCCTTTCAAGTCATCCAGAGAATTGATGTCGTCCCGGTCTTTTCGTACTGCCAACCGGCTTGCAGTATAATTGTTCACTTCTTTCGTCCAGATGCTCTTTTCAGCCCGCTGAGGATTGTAAGTGATTTGGTTGGCCACAATATCCACCTGTTTGGATTCCAGTCCCAGGAAACCGGCACTGACACTCATCAGTTTGAACTCAAAATGCAGATCGGGATTCCGTTTTTCGATTTCTTTCAGGATTTCCACATCATATCCTGTCAGATTTCCCTTGTCATCCTGATACGTATAAGGACGGTAGGTCCCCCGCGTGGCCACTACATATGTCTTTTTTGCCGTATTGGCAGACTTTGTCTTATCATCCGTTTTCTGCTGGCTCAGCCCGCAGCCAAACATGCCCACTGCCAGGATTCCCAGTGCCAGTACGCTTCCGATTCGTTTCATGATCCGGTTCATTGTATCACCTTTTCTTTCTTACTTCCCAAACTTCTCCGCCCGGTCATTGGGTTCTTCCCAGATGCTCATGTCCGGTCCCTTGGGGACGATCCGGGGGAAATCTTCGTAGGGGGTGTGGTCCACATAGTAGAACCGCTTCCGCATGGAATCGAAATCGGTGTTGCCCCCGAAGGCCGGGTTGCTGTACAGGTCCTTGGCGTAGTTCCACAGGTTGGGGTAGTCCACTAGGCGTTTCTTGTTCACGTAGTATTTCTGGTAGAACACCAGGTCGAACCGGCTCAGGGTCACGAACAGGCGGATGTCCGGATCGGTGATGGTGTCCCCCATGAGATACCGGCGGGTGGACAGCCGTTTTTCCAGCCAGTCCAGACGGTCGAACACTTTGTCGTAGTAAAATTCATAATCCTTCTGGCTGGTGACCAGGGCGGCCAGGTTCACGGCCAGGTTCACATCGGCGTAGATGATGTCGTTGAGGGCATCGATGTCGTCCCGCAGGTCTTCCGGATAGATGTCCGGGGCATCGGGGCGGATGTATCGGGTCCAGGCCACGGCGATTTCCGTGGTCAGGTCGTGGTAGTCGTTGTTCACCACCGCACCGGTCTTCACGTCCACAATGGCAGGCACCGTGGAGCGCTGGTCATAGGCGGGATTCCCCTTCCGGTAGGCTTCCCCCAGGGAATGGATCTTCAGCACCGGGTCCACATTGTCCAGATCCAGGGTGAAGTACCAGTCCCCCACCACACCGGCGGGCCGCAGGGGATCCACCACCCCTTTGGAGATTACCTTGTCCAGGCCCAAAAGGTCGATGGCAATGGCCACCCGGTTGGCCCAGGGGCAGTGTTTGGACCAGACCAGACGGTACCGGCCCGGTTCCACCGGCAGCTTGTCCGGCCCTTCCCCGAAGGGAGTGGTGAACTGGGGTTCCTCATCATCGGCGTATTTCTGCCGGCGGTTGAAGTTGGAATGGTCCTGGCCTTCATATTCCTTCTGGACCGTATGGGCCCGGGGATTGCTGGAATGGAATTCGGAAAAGTCGATGGGGCAGGGATTCATAGCCCGCTTTACGGTAATGTCCTTCCAGGCGGCGGCGATTTCCGGATCTTTGATCCGGGCCAGTTTCTGTGCATGGATGTCAGTTTCTGTCATGGTATTCTCTCCTTTGTGCTGAACCCGGGATTGCGGGGTTAATGTATAGTATTTTAATATGGATTAGGAGTAAAAAAGAAAGCTCCCGTCCCTTATGGGACGAAAGCTTTGGCTCCGTGGATCCACCCAGTTTCGCTGCCCTGTTGCCAGGTGCAGCCTCAGAGGCAGGACAATCCTCCTGCCTGACAGGGTAACGGCTGTCAGTCGGAAAGTCTACTGGGGGCCGGGGCCCTGTTGGACTTTGCACGCTCAGAAAGGCACTTCAGATTCCGTAGTCATCCCCGCTTCCACTGTCCGGGTTCGCTGCCTGCATTCCAGTATCCTACTCTTTTTCCTCATTGCGTTGGCTTTGAAATTATGGGAAGATAATACCATTTAATTACTAGTATGTCAATAGGAATTAAAAAAAAAGAAAGAAGGGACTGTGAAAAGATGAGGGATCATTTTTTCACAGTCCCCTTTTTTTACTTCCCGTGATGCTTTTCACTGTCTTCCACGGTCCGTACCCGTTCGATGGTGGGCTTGCCGTGTTTGTCCTTTTCGATCACGTCGATGCGGATATACTTCAGTTCCCCATCGAATTCCTTCACCAGTTTGCCCAGGGTCCCATCCTGGTTCAGATCCGGGTTGGCGGCTGCCCCGGCCATAATGGCCCGGTACAGCAGGGCGGCGAATTCGTACCGGGTCATCATCCGGTCACCCTTGAACTGCCCGTCTTCATACCCTTCGATGATCCCGGCCCGGGCCAGTTTGATCACGTACTCATAGGCCCAGTGGTTTTCCGGGATATCCGGGAACAGGGCATCTTTGTCCACCCGCATCACCGGTTTCCCGGCCAGCTGGTTCATCAGGGTCTTCAGCTGCTGCATTTCCCCGTCCTGACGGGCCACCAGGGCCTTCAGGTCGCGGATTTCCTTGGCCATGGCCACCCGGCTGTTAGATACATGGTTGTGCTGGCCCAGCTTGAAAGTGGCCCCCAGGTTCACCATGTTTTCTCCGCCGCCGGTGCTGCCGCCCAGGCTGAACATCACGTCCTCGTTGGGCCGGTAGAAGGCACCCAGAGCCACAGCGTTAGCGCCGCTGTAGTTCCCGGCGCCCACCGCAAAGTCCAGTTTGTCATCCGGATCGAAGTCCAGGGGATGGAGGGCCGCCAGGGCTGCAGAGTTGGCCCCCACCCGGTCCACCCGGGTGCCCAGTTTGTCCAGGCTGCTGCCCAGCTGGTTGATGGCCCGGCCGGTCTGCTGGAGCTGGCTCACGTTCACCGCATCCGTAGGCGCCGTCCCCGGTGCCACGTTGTGGATCTGGTTATCCCCCATGTTCACATTGCCGTCCTGGACGGTAATGGTCCGGTTGGCATCCCCGGTATTCACGGTCAGCCCGCCGTTGTTGATGGTGGTGTTGCCCGTGGTGACGCTGTTGAGACCAGTCAGGTCCTTGGCCAGACGGATGGAAAGACCGTTGATTTTTTGGCCGGCATGATCAGGATCATCCATTTCTTTCTGGATTACCCCGATATTGCCTTCCCCAGCAAGGTTGTCCACTTGGGCACCCCCAGTAAGACTCAGGGCGCTGCCAAATTTCACATTTACTTTCTTGGCCGTGCCTTCGTCTCCCAGATACTGGCGGTCCGCTTTCACATCCTGCTTCACCTGGGTCAGTTCATCCCCCATCTGGTTGACCTTGTTGGTCACCTCCGTCACATTGTTGTTGATTTCCGTCTTCATATTCCCGGCAATCCGCTTCACATCGTCAATATTGGCCGCATTGCTCCCCACATCACCGCCGCTGGCAACATAGGTGATCTGCTTGCCACCAGCATTGATGCCATCTTTGCTGATGCTGATGGTGGAGTCCTTGATGGTGACCTTGTTGGTGTCCACCCCATCCTTATTGATGGTGGTATTCCCGGCCTTGACACTGCCGTTTTGGCCCAGGTCCACATCCTTGTTCAGTTCCACCTTGATGGCACCATTATCAACAGAGGTCTTGATATTTCCCTCTTTGTCTACGGTTGTACCATCTTCTTTATAGATAGTATCGCCCTTGACAGTAATAGTGCCGCCCAGGTCTTGCTGCACAGAGCCGCCTTTTTCAGCCGCCAGCCCGAAGCCGCCTTTGTCCTTGCCGGAGATTTCGTTGATGGCCTCTTTCAGCTGGCCTTCCGTAGCGGCACGGTCTGCCACCACATTGTCTTTATCCCAGGCCTTGTTGTCCAGGCCAGTGATGTAGTTGCCGTTGATCGGGTTCTTGGTATCAGAATTGGTCTGTCCGCCGATGGTGATTTTCTTGTCACCGCCCACCGTGACTTTGGTGAAGTCCGGGGTATCGGTCATGACGATTTCCAGACCATTGTCACTCTTGCGGACGCCCAAGTTCTTACTGGATGCCGTGGCTACAGCGTCTTTATCCAAGCCGCCCTTGATGGACAGTATCTCATTGAGCTTCCGGCTGACTTCCTGGCCGTCGTTGCCCATGAATTTCAGTCCGTCGTCCATGGTGGCCACTTCATGGGTCTTGCCATTGTGATCTTCATAGACAATGCGGTCCATACCGTCTTTGCCCTTGTTCCCATCAGTGCCATCCACGCCGTTCTGGCCATTCTTCACATGGATATCTGCACTGGCGTCCTTTCCATCCTTGCCCTTCGGGCCGGTCAGGCCGATATGGCCTTCACTGCCGTCCTTTCCATCCTTACCATTGGTAACGCTGAGGGTGACGCCATCCTTGCCGTCCTGGCCTTTGACAGAAATGCCATCTTTACCATCCTTGCCCGGTTCGCCGTCATGACCGATGACCACAGTGGTGCCCTTGCTGGTTTCCACCGTGACCTTACCATCCGTGCCGTCTTTGCCGTTCTGGCCAGGCGTACCCTTCTTACCGATGGCCAGCTGGTCATTGAGCTTGATGTTGTAGGTCATCTGACCTTCATCATCTTTCTTGGCCGCAATCATCAGGTTGCCTCCGGTGGAATCATAGTCGCCATATGCGCCGGCCGTGGCGTTGGGCGTGGCTGCGGCAGGATGGGACTTGTCATTCACTGTGACCACGGTGCGCTTGCCGGCGGCAGTGGCGGCATTGTTGATAGCTTCGCTGACTTTGGCCAGCTGGTCTTCCGTCGCCGCCCGGCCGCTGACGTATTCCGGATCGGCCACGTTCCAGTCCTTGTTGGACAGGCCCGTTGCATAGCTGCCGGCTCCGGCCTTGTTGCCGGAAGGATTGGTGCCGTCCCTGGTCATGTTCAGGGCATCCCCATCGAACCAGCCGATATGAGCATCCCCGGCTTTCAGGTTGCCTTTGGTGCCCAGATCCGGTGTGTTCACCAGCTGGATGGTCAGTTTCCCATCTTCCAGTTCATTGATGCCGATGTTGTTCTGGGTCAGCTTGGCCTTATCCGCACCGCCCACAAACTGGAGATTTTCATTGAGCTTCTTGGTGATGACTTTGTTGTCGTCGCCAGAAAATTTCAATCCGTCGTCCAGGGTGGCTACCGTATGGGTGCCGTCCTTGCCGTCGACTTGATCCTGGTCGTTCTGGTAAACGATGCGGGTGATGTCCTTGCCATCCACGCCGGGCTTGCCAGTGGCCCCGTTTTCACCGGGCTGTCCTTTTTCAGTGCGGATGATGGTGGTGGTAATGATTTCCTTACCACCGTCCCCCTGTACACCGTTCTTGCCGTTGATGCCAATGGTGCCGGCCTGGCCCACTTCTCCATTTTCACCAGCTACGCCATCGGTGCCGGCCTGGCCCACGGTGACGCCATCAGCAGAGATATTGCGATCCATGAGTACATGGATGGTGGTCGTGCCATCTGCAGCCTGCTCTACCGAAGTCAGCAGGTTCTTGCCGGAATAGTCCTGGAGTTCCTTCGTGCCGGCACCTTTGATGTTGATGGTGCTGTTCATCTTGTTACCGACCGGGTTGACAGTCTTGCCAACCACTGGAGCATTGGCCCCGAATTTCAGACCATCATCGAGCGTGGCCACTGTATGCGTCGTCATGCCGGCCTCCCCATCTTTACCATCCTGATAAACAATGCGGGTAATGCCATCGGTACCATTGACACCTGGCGTGCCATCTGTGCCATTGGTACCATTCTTGCCAATGGTCTTGATGATGGTGGTCACCGTACCGTCAGCACCATCCTTGCCGGTGATGCCGATCTGGCCGTCTTTGCCATCTTTGCCGCTGACGGTCATGGTATTGGCTGTCAGGTCCTTGTCCATTTGGATGGTGATATTTCCATTGCCATCGACTTCGGTCGTGAGATTTTCATCACTGTAATCATGACCTGCTTTCACAGCACTGCCCTTAACCGTCACCGTATTTCCCAACTTGGCATTGTAAGGCGTACCGGAATTGGCCGCAAAAGTGAGTCCTTTATCCACTTCTGCCTTAGAAGACAGCCCGGAGAGGGTAATGGTCTGCTTGGTAGCCTCCGTGCCGTTAGCATCCTGCACAGTGAGTGTCAGATTGCCATCGCTATCGACGATGTACTTGCCGTCCTCTCTGGCGGGATTCTGTACCAGACGCATATCCGACTGCATGATTTTACCCAAACTGACATCAAAAGTGGTGCCGTCATTCTTAGTCATCTTCAAAGTTTTGCCATCATCCGACACTTCACCTTTGGTGACATAGTAATCGTGAAGATTGTCAATCGTACCCTCGAGGCCATTAGTACCCGTGAGCTTTGCAGAGCCCTTGCCGTCATTTCCATATGTAGCAGTACCACCAGTGACGTATTTATCGCCGTCTACGGTACCATGCTTGATGTCTTCCGCCACCTGCTTCAGCTGATCTTCCGTAGCCGCACGGCCGCTCTGAATTAGGTCTTTGTTCCAAGACTTATTTTCAAGGCCAGTGATATAGTAGCCAGGGCCAGGGTTGGCGCTATCGCCGCCGGACTGCTTGCCGATAGTGATGCCATCGGTATAGCTGCCAGAATCATTTTTATCCCCAGTGACGTGAATCGTTGTAAAGCGTACGTCATCCGCCGTTGCCACGGTGACATCGTCTCCACTGCCGGAGATAGAGATATTCTGCCCCTGCACAAAGTTGACTTTCGGACTCGTCGGTGTCACAGTTTTATGCTTCGTGCCGTTCACATCCAGTTCCCAGCCGGCATTGACAGTATCGGATACGGTCTTGAGCTGATCCTCTGTAGCCGCCCGGCCGCTGACGATACCATTGCTATCGGGGTTCCAAGTCTTGTTTGACAGGCCCGTGACAAAGGTGCCGTCTTCTGTCTTAGCTTTGTCGCCATCCATCTTGGTGGTGGTAACACCGGTCTGATTGCCGATGGTCACACCGCCGATGCTGCCGGTGCCAGTACTGCCATCCAGGCTGACTTTGCCGCCAGCCGTAATGGTGCCTGCTGTGCCGTCGATGGTGACTTTCTTGTCGGCATCACTGCCCAAGGTAATGCTGTCGTTGAGCTTCACCGTATTCTTACCGTCTGCCGTCGAGTCATTGTAGATGACGGTGATGTTGGAATCACCGGTGAGCTTGGCGGCATCGGTGGTACTACCCGCGATATTCTTCACATCGCCGATATTGGCGCCGTTGGTCAGGGTGTTGTAAGTCGGGGTACCATCAGGTTTGCCATCAGCCGTGCCGTCAGCACCGCTGCCCATATTGGTGACCTGATTGCCGCCAAAGGTCACCTCATCCCCTTTGACCGCTACCGTCTTATTGGGATTGTGGATATCATTGGTAATGGTAATACCGCTATCGTTCTGGATTGTCTTGCCAGTGGTGACGGAGTTTAGGCCTTTGAGGTCTTTGGCCAGTTTCACCGTCAGCGTGTCTGTACCGTTGGAAACCACGCCGATATTGTTGTCGGTCAGTTTATCCTTTTCCTTCACGCCGCCATTGATGGTGGTCTTCTGGTTCATCCTGCGGCCAAAGCCGGTGGTGTCAGGGCTGCTGTCGGTCTTGATGTCGCCGGCATAAATCTGCCCGTCGTCCATGGTGGCCAGGTCGTGGATGGTATTTTCCCCATCATGGTAGTGGAGACGGACCATACCGGTGCTGCCGTCAGCCATGGTGACGTTCTTTTCCGGATTCAGGCTGGCATCCCGGTAATGGGCATCCAACCGGGCAGAGGCGGTATAGCCTGCCTGGTCCTTGGTGGTGATATCCTTCGGGCTCAGATTGACGCTGGTAGCCGTAACGATGTTGAACGTGGGGCTTTCCGCCATGCTGATGGTGATGTCCCCGTTTTCAGCAATCTGGGAGGTCAAGTTGGTGGTCACATACTTCATATCGGGATCCGCATCCCCGGCCTTGATGGAAATGGTATCCCCCAGCTTCCGGTTCACCACTTTATAGCCTTTATAGTTGTCGGTGGTGTTCGTCGCATCTTTTGTATTGGTAGTAAAGCTCAGGCCCTGATTGATGGTGCCGGAAACGGCGGCCAGCTGGTCTTCCGTAGCGGCCCGACCGCTGACGTAGGACGGATTCGTGGTGTTCCAGTACTTGTTGTCAAGGCCTGTCACATAGCTGCCGGCGGGAGCCGTCTTTTCTGTGACCGCACCATTTTCGGTAAGCTTCAGTGCATCGGCCGAAGCGCTGCCGATCTTGGCATTGCCGGCGGTGACCGTATTGAGGCCGGTGAGATCCTTGTTCAGCTTGAGTTCCAGCTTGGCCTTCTGGGTAATATTGCCCTGGTCATCTTCCACGGCCGGAGTAGCTACAACACCGATGTTGCCTCCGGCCAGGTTATTGGTATCCGCACCGCCGGTGATGTCCATGGTAGAATTCAGCTTGTGCTTCACCACCACTTTGTCCGACGTATTCGGCTTCACATTGTCGCCGGCGTAATTGATGCCATCGTCGAGTACAGCAATGGTGTGGATCCCCTGGATTTCGCCGCCGTTGCCGGAAGAGGAAATATAGTACATACGGGTGATACCATCGTTGCCATCTTCCTTAGAGTTCTGGGTGTATACATGAACCTGGGACAAGTCGTTGTTAATCAAATGAAGTGTGCCGCTGCCCTGATTATCTGTACCAAGTACAGCTCTTTCCTGCTGATCCTTGTTGTAGGTGCTGATATGGCCATTAGAAATGGTCACTTTTTCATTGTTCTGTCCTTCGGATGGATTGGGGTTGTAGAAGGTAGCACTGTCAAAGGTCGAAGTCCTGCTGACGGCCACAGTAATGGTCTTGCTGTCCTTGGACGTGGAGACAATGGCATTGTCCTTGCCCTCGAAGTCCAGGGTATCACCGTTGAGGATGGAGCTGGAAATACTGCCATCGTTCTGGGTGGTGACTTTGAAGCCCGCTGCCTTAAGCTGGGCCACATTGACAGCATCCGTATCCTGGGAACCTGCAGCCACGCCGGTGATCTGGCGGGTCAAGGTGCTGCCGTTGCCGACAGCGATGGCATTGGCATTGGAAACCCATGCAGTGGACGTATTGGTCGTATTGCCCTTCGTCAGCATATCGTATCCCTTGGCACCGCTGGCACGGTCGGCCACTGCCCCGCTGCCCAGAGCCACGCTGTCCGCCAGTGTCGCCTGGGCACCGCTGCCGATGGCGGCGGCATTGGTGGCCGACGCTGCGACTGTGCCGCCCAGGGCGGCCAGGGAGTTCTTGGCGGCGGCGGTGGAGTTTTCGCCGAAGGCCGTGGCGTTCTCACCGGAGGCGACGATCTGGTAGCCGAAGGCCGTGGCACCGGCTGCGCTGGCTTTGGTATCTTTGCCGAAGGCCGTGGCGTTGTCGCCGGAGGCCTCGGTGGAATAGCCGAAGGCCGTGGCATTGGCATAGCCTTCGATGGTGTAGCCGTTGCTCCCTTCATGAGCTTTGGTCAATACATTGTCCGGCGTGATGGCGACTTCTGCGCCGTTAACCGTAGTCGTGGCCAGTGACTGTTTCGCCCCGTTCTTACCGTTGTAGACCTTGCCATTCTTATCCTTGCCGGCTGTTGTATCGACGGTCACCTTGCCGTCGGCAGCCACGTTGACTTTCCACAGGCTGCCCTGGTAATCCCGGACATAGGTCTTGCCGTCCTTTCCGGCCAGGACCACATAATCGTGTTTTTCATTGCCGCTGTCGATCGGCATCTGCTTGATGCCGGCCGTCGTGCCATCCGCCCGGATGTAGGCCAGGTTGCCATGGACATCCATCTGTTCCGTGGCGGTCTTCGCCTGCTCGTTTTTATCGTCCGGATTGTTCTTGTAGGTATAGATATTGGTCACGGCTCCGTTGGCGTCCAGTTTGGCACCGGCGATAGTATCCGTGCCCCAGGCCGTGGATTCTGCATCGGCGGCCACAGTGGCATTGCCCCAAGCCGTTGCATACTGCGACAAGGCGCGAGTGCGATTGCCGAAAGCCGTCGCGCCAGTCGAGAGAGCGCGAGTATCGTTGCCAAAGGCTACCGAGTCATTGTAGTTGGCAATGGTCTTCTCGCCAAAGGCCAGGGACCGTCCGCCAAGCGCCTGGGTGTCTTCGCCAAATGCGACAGACTGCTGACCGCTGCCATCGGCTCCGCCCGCAATGGTATTCAGACCAAATGCCAGAGAAGCATTTCCTCTCGCCTGTGTCCCCTGGCCAAAGGCCGTGGAAGAAGCACCGCTGGCCGTATTGATAACATTGACCGTCTTGCCAGTTTTTTTATCAGTGGTCTCCAGACCGCCAAAAGCCGTTGCATACTGGCCCGTAGCCTTGGCATTTTTGCCGATGACCGTGGCGCCCTTACCTTCCGCCTGGGCGCCATAGCCGATGGCCACGGCGTTGTTGCCGGTGGCACTGGCGCTGACACCGGCGGCCAGGGAGTTATTTCCCTGAGCACCTGCATTGTTGTAATTAGTGTCGGTGATAGTATCAACAGAGTTCACGCCGTAATCGTGGATGCTGAAGCCCTGGGCCACCTGTTTCAGCTGGGCCAGATTGACCGCATCCGTGTCCTTCGTGCCGGCGGCCACGCCGATGATCTGACGGGTGCCGGTCACATTGCCGTCACTGTCCACGGCACCGATGGAAAGGGCGCCGTAGGTGGATTTCCAGGTGGGAGTGGTATTTTCCGAAGGCTGGCCGTTGCGGGGATCCAGGCCGGCAGTGGCGCCCCGATAAACGGTAGAGTTGTTGCCCAGGGCAATGCCATCGCTGACATCGGATTTTGCAGAATCGCCGATGGCCAGGGAATTGCTCCGGGCATAGGCAGAATCGCCGATGGCGTAAGAATTGTTTTCTGCGTGGGCAGAAGAACCAAAAGCGTAGGAGCCGCCGTTAGCGTAGGCATAGCTGCCGACGGCGTAGGCACTGTTGGAAGCCTGAGTATTTTTGCCGATGGCTACGGACCCACCGGAGGCCTTTGTTTTTTGGCTATCATCCCACGTAGAAGTCCCTATACCGATGGCAATAGAACTGTTGGAAGCATCGGTATTTGACCCTAGAGCATAAGAACCGCCATAAGCACTGGTCTTATGGCCAATGGCCACCGCACTGCCGCTGGCCGTGTTGCCGAAGCCCAGGGCCATGCCATAGCCGGAAGCAGAAGTTTGGTAAGAGCCGTTGTATTTCATACCGATGGCAATGGAACTACTTTCAGCGCTCGTCTCCCCCGAACCGGCGGCAAAGGAACCGCTGGAAGCCGAAACATTGGAGCCAATAGCAGTAGAATCGTTACCGCTTGCTTTAGTACCATTCCGGCCTACTGCAACGCCGCTTTCTTTTGCACTGACATTATTACCATAAGCAATACCGCCATTGGTGGCATTTGTTCCATTCAGACCGGAAGCAAAGGAGCTGTAACTGGCATGGACATTATCACCCACAGCCACGGCGGTACCGTCAGCAGAGGTACCGTTCCTACCTATAGCAACAGCACCACCGCTGCTGGAACCGGCGCGGACACCATCACCCAAAGCTACTGAACCTCTGTCGGCAGTAGCACTGTGACCAACGGCGGTGGAGATGCCGGAAGCATTGGTCCCATAACCAAAAGCTGACGAATTACCGCTTGCCGTGGTCGAATTGCCGACTGCCGTACCGCCGCTGCTAGCATGAGTCCCTGAACCAAATGCTGACGAATCACTATCATATGCCGTGGTTGAATTACCGACTGCCGTACCACCGTTAGAGGCATGAGTATCTTTACCAAAAGCAGAAGCTCCGTTGCTGGCCGTGGCATTGTTGCCATAAGCCGACGAACTCCCACTGGCATTGGTGCCATTAAGACCAACAGCCGTAGATCCGCCACTGGCTTCTACGCTTTTACCAATGGCAATGGAGCCGGTGCCGCTGGTATCCGTGGCCTTGGATTTGGTGCCGATGGCGATGGTGTTGTCGCCGGAGGCCGTGGCCGTATCACCGACGGCTACGGCGGAATTGTCAGCAGTGGAATTGTAACCGACAACCACTGCATTGTTCCCGTTGGCCATCACATTGGTACCGGCAGCGATGGAATTGCTCACGGCCTGATAAAGGGTGACGGAATAGAGATAATCCGTATTGTCGGATTTCTGGTAGCTGTACTCTGGATTGTTGTTGGAATCCTTGTTTGCCTTGCTGATATCACTGGTGATATCCGTAACCGTAGAAGTGGTTCCATCTTCTGCCGTTACCGTATGGGTATACTTATACTGAGGCGTAGTAGTAGTGTTGCCATTGGCATCCCGGAACACACGGGGCACCTTGGTGGGGTTGCCGCTGGCATCTTTGTACCAGGCCGCATTGTCTGCGGATGCGGTCTTCTTGCCCTCCGCATCGGCGTAATAGACAACGGGCTTATCGGTAATCTTTGCATTGTTGCCGATGGCAGTGGAGCGCTCCCCTTCGGCCCGGCTCTGGTACCCTACCGCCGTGGAACCATCCGCTTCTGTAGAGATGGCAAGGTCATTCGCCTGCCCTTCCCCTTTGACCAGAATGTCGTTGGTCTCATCCATGGGCTGGCCATTTTTGCTGGTTTCCCCTTCTGTTACGTTACGCAGGGTATCCGTATCCGTACCGATGGTGGTATTGTTCTTTCCTGCTTTATTGGCTCCTTCGGCCACCGTCCCCGTATTGCCGATGGTCAGGTTGCCCTTGTCATCATAGGCAGCCGAGGCATTATTGCCCAGATTCACCGGGTCCGCCGCCAGAGCTCCCGACGGCAGAGCCAGCCCCAACGCCAGGGCCAGTCCCAGGATATATACCCCCCCCCGGTATATTTTTCCGGCTGGAATGTTCCTTTCCGTGGTTCCGGGCGATTTCCGATACCACCACCCAGCTGCAGCGCACTTTGCTCCAGATGACTTTATAAATCCGGTTCATATGTCTCCCCCTCATGACTCTGTAACAATACAATGAAGAATGGTTCTCTTCCCAAGACCGTCATTCTTATTGACAGCATATGGTTTTGCCAAAATTACTTTTTTAATGTAGCACAGGACAATTATCATTTCAATATGCAATCTTTCTGTATCTGTCAAATGCCATGAAACAGAACAGAACGGGGCAAAAAAGTGAGGAACACATAAAAATTTCACCATTTTGCCTTCAAATCAGCCATAATCGTTGTAATCTTTTTATTGACATTTGTGGTTTTAGAGCATATCCATTCTCATTTGGCGTGTTTTAATGGTTTTTCAGAATTTTACAAGGTTAACCTTCTTTATACGTCAATATGGAAGGGTATTCCATAGAGGAGAATACATCAGAACCGCCCGGCGCACCTGGAGGTGCATCGTTGGTCGTTCATCGTTGTGGATACCAGATGTTGCCGCATCTGCCTTTGAACGGGATCTGCCCTCTGGGCGGCCGGGATGGGCTCCCCTGGGGATTTCCATCGAACAATCGACTCGAATCCGTAGGAGCGGCTCAAAACTTTTGCGAAGCAAAATGTCGCCAGAGCCGCCCGTTCCTGGCAGAGGGATCTCCTTCGGCAGATGCGGGATGACCGGGCGACACGGCTGCGCCGGTCTTGGTCATCCCCTACGGTTCCGGTATCGACAGGCCGTGTATCAGGCGGGCTCCCCGGCGTGGAGCCCCTACGGCATGGCAATGGGTCGATGGAATTTCGTGCGTCCCGCGGGGCAACCGGCCTGCGTTCCCTACGGTACCGCAATGGATTGTTGGTTTCCCGCCGAACAAATCTGATCTCCGCCTTCTTCCCCAGCCCCCTTGCCCCCTTCCCCCAACTGTTCTATACTATTACCCGTGACCAAATGGAAAGGATGCCTGCTTCATGGAAAAATACATCGATATCAATGAAAACGGCTACAGCGTCCGCTGCAAGCTGTTCTACCAGAAGGATTTCCGGAACATTCCCAACCTGGTGATCTGCACCCACGGGTTCGGGGGAAACAAGGAGAACCATTCGGCGGCCAAGTTTGCCCAGCAGCTGATCACCAAATACAAGGGGTACGGGGTGCTGGTGTTCGACTGGCCCTGTCACGGGGCCGACGCCCGGAAGAAACTTGTGCTGGAGGAATTCATGACCTACCTGACCCTGGTGGTGGACTACGCCCGGAAGGAACTCCATGCCACCACCCTGTATAACTATTCCGCCAGCTTCGGAGCCTACCTGACCCTGAAATACATGGCGGAAATCGGCAATCCCTTCAAAAAGGTGGCCCTCCGGTGCCCGGGGATCCACATGGCCCAGCTGACCCGGAACTACCTGAGCCCGGAAGAGATGGAGAAGCTGAAAAAGGGCAAGGAAGTCCAGGTGGGCTACGAACGGAAGATGAAGATGGACCAGCAGTTCCTGGACGATCTGGACCGGTCGGACATCCGGAAGTATGAGTACTTCGACTGGGCGGACAATATGCTGATTCTCCACGGGACCAAGGACAAGCTGGCCCCCATCGAGGATTCCCGGGAATTTGCGGAGAACAACGTGATCACCTTCCTCCCGGTGGAAAATGCCAACCACACCTTCAGCGATCCCAAGACCAGCGATTTCGCCGCCCACACGATCGTAGAGTTTTTCGGACCGGAACAATAAAAAAAAATAAGGGGTGCTGCTCCCGCAGCACCCCTTATTTTTTCGTTTCAAACAATGCTTCCACGAACTGCTGGGGATCGAAGGGGCGGAAATCCATCATCCCTTCGCCGATGCCGATCCACTTTACATCCAGCCCCAGTTCCTCTTTGATGGCGACCACCACGCCCCCTTTGGCGGTGCCGTCCAGCTTGGTGAGCACCACCCCGGTCACATGGGCGGTTTCCAGGAAGATCTTGGCCTGGCTGATGGCGTTCTGGCCGGTGGTGGCGTCCAGCACCAGCAGGGTCTCATGGGGTCCGTCGGGGATTTCCTTCCGGATCACCCGGTAGATCTTGTCCAGTTCCTTCATCAGGTTGGTCTTGTTGTGGAGCCGTCCGGCGGTATCCACAAAGAGCACGTCGGCTTTCCGGGCAATGGCGGCTTTCACCCCGTCATAGACCACTGCCGCCGGATCCGCCCCGTCCCCGTGGGCGATCACGTCCACCTGGGCTTTTTTGCCCCAGATCTGGAGCTGTTCCGTGGCTCCGGCCCGGAAGGTGTCCGCGGCGCACATCATCACCTTGTACCCCATGAGCCGGTAATAATTGCTCAGTTTGCCGATGGTGGTGGTCTTCCCCACCCCGTTCACCCCCACCACCAGGACGATGGAGGGATGGCCCTTGAAGCGCATCCGGGGTCCGGTGGTCTTCAGCAGGTCGGCAATGTAGTTCTTCAGGAAGGGCAGGGCTTCCGCCGGCGATTTGATCTGCCGGGTAGCAGCAGCCTTCCGCAGGGCGGCCATGATCTTTTCCGTGGTCTTGATTCCCACGTCCCCGGCCACCAGGATCATCTCCATCTCATCCATGAAGTCCTCGTCCAGTTCCACGCTGGCTCCCACCAGGTCCTCCATCCGTTCGGTGAAGTTTTTCCGGGTCTTGCTGAGCCCGTCTTTCAGTTGTTCCATAAAACTCATGATTCGGCTACCTCCGATAATTTCACAGACAGCACCCGGGATACCCCGGATTCTTCCATGGTGACCCCGTGGAGCACGTCCGCGGCTTCCATGGTCCCTTTCCGGTGGGTGATCACGATGAACTGGGTCTGCTGTCCGTAGGCTTTCAGGAATTGGGCAAATCGGTCGATGTTGGTTTCATCCAGGGGTGCATCGATTTCGTCCAGGATTACAAAGGGCGCCGGCTGATAGGTCAGCAGGGCGAACAGCAGGGCGATCACCGTCAGGGCCCGCTCTCCCCCGGAAAACAGGGACAAATTCCGCATCTTTTTCCCAGGCGGCTGGGCCTCGATCTCGATGCCCGATTCCAGCAGGTTCTTTTCATCCTGGATCCGCAGCTGGGCTCGGCCCCCGCCGAACAGCTTCTCATAACAGTCGCTGAAATACCCGTTGATCTGCTTAAAAGCTTCCCGGAACCGGCGGGTCATGTCGCTGTTGATGCCGCTGATCACCGTTTCCAGCTGTTCCCGGGCCTGGACCATGTCCTGGTACTGTTTCTTCAGAAAATCGTACCGTTCCCGGGCTGCCTGGTATTCTTCCTGGGCGGCCTGGTTCACCGGTCCCAGTTCTTCCAGTTCCCGGGCGGCCTGGACTTCCCGTTTTTTCAGTTCCCCTTCCGGCAGATCCCCTTCCAGGGCTTCCTGCCGGGCGGTTTCCTCGGTGAGCCCGTAGGCTTCCTGGAGCTGCTGCCGGCTGTGCTGGGCCTCTGCGGCCTTTTTCACCTGGTCCATTTCGCAGTTGTGGAGTTTCTGCCGGATACTGGCTTCCTGGCCCTGGAGGATCACTCCCTGCTGGGTCAGCTGCTGCCGCTGTGCCAGCAGGGCTTCCCGGGCGTCCAGGAACTGCTGCCGGGCACTGTCGCTGCCGGCCAGTTCCGCTTCCAGCCCGGCGATTTTCTTTTCCAGGGCGGCCCGGTTCTTTTCACAGCCGGCAATGGTTGTTTCCAGCTGCCGGGTCTCTTCTTCTCCCCGGGTGATTTCCTGCTGGGTTTTTTCTCCCAGCTGGTCGATGGACTGGATCCGGGCGTTCAGGGCTTCCAGCTGGCTCTGGCCCGCATTGACGGCAATCAGGGCATCCTGGTGCCGGCGGGTGGCCCCTTCCAGCAGGGTCCGCTGTTCCACCAGCCCGTCGCTGAGGGCCTGGGCCGCCTTTTTCCCTTCCACATCGGCATTTTCCATGGCTTCCACCTGGGGAGCCAGTTCTTTGGCCTGGACCTGGAGGGCCAGGAAATTTTCCGCCCCCTGGCGCTTTTCCCCCAGCAGCAGTTCCAGATTTTCCTGCTGGCGTTTTTTCTGGGTTTCTTCCTGCTGGACCCGGGCCACTGCCCCGGCCTTTTCCACTTCGATTTTCTGGAGGGCTTCCACTCCCTGCTGGCGTTTTTCCTTCACCCGCCGACCTTTTTCCGCCAGGTCTTCCAGTTCCTGCCGGAGCGTCTCCCCGGCCTTTTCCAGGGCCTGGGTCTCTTCCGTCAGATGGCGGATTTCCTGCTTCCGGGACAGGAAGCTTTTCCCCGGCTGTTTCTGGCCCCCGCTGAGGGACCCGCCGGCGTAGACCACATCCCCTTCCAGGGTGACGATCCGCACCCGCATATCCGCTTTCCGGGCCGCCGCCATGGCATGGTCCAGATTGTCCGCCACCAGCACCTGGCCCAGGAGGAACCGGACCGCCGGCCGGACGGCCTCTTCGCACCGGACCAGATCCCCGGCGATGCCGATGATCCCCGGGCAGGACAGGGCCGCCTTTTCCCGGGTTCCCAGGGCCCGGGGACGGAGGGTATCCAGGGGCAGGAAGGTGGCCCGTCCCCCCTGGACTTTTTTCAGATAGGCGATGGCATCCTGGGCCGCCCGGGCATCCTGGGTGATGATGTTCTGGAGGGCACCGCCCAGGGCCGTTTCCAGGGCGGTTACATAGGCATCCTCCACGGAAAACAGTTCTGCCACCACCCCGCAGATCTTCGGCCGGAAAGCTGCCTGGGCATTCAGTACGGTCCGGACCCCTTTGCTGAACCCTTCATGTTCCCGTTCCATGGCGGAAAGCACCTGGAGACGGGCTTTTTTCTGGTTCAGGGTCCGCCGGTTCTGATCCAGGCCGGCTTCCTTTTCCCGGTAGGCCCGGACGCTCTGTTCCAGGTCCCGGTTCAGTTGGAGGGCCTGTTCTTCCAACTGGTTTTTCCGGTCTTCCAGGGTCTCCAGCCGGTCTTTTTCCTCCTGGAGGGCCCCTGTGACACCTTCCAGGCTTTCTTCCGCTTCCCGGACCTTTTCCTTCAGCTGTTCCTGCTGCCGGTGGAGCCGTTCCTGTTCCTGGCGGATCCCCGCCAGTTTGTTCCGGGTCATCACCAGGGTCCGCATGCTGTCGAAAGCCTGCTCCTGATAGGCCTGGAGTTTTTCTTCCCCGGCTTTCACCAGGCCCGTGAGGGTTTCCTTTTCTGCGGCGGCCTTTTCCAGCAGGTTCCGGGACCGGTACTGGGTTTCTTCCAGCCGGTCGTATTCCTCGGTGACCAGCCGCAGATTTTCCTGGCTCCGGGCCAGTTCCTCCTCCAGTCCGGTACGGGCTTTGGCCAGCTGGTCCATCCGGTTCCGGCTCTGCTGGATCCGCTCTTCCTGGACCGCTTTCTGGCTCCGGTAGCCTGCGGCTTCCTTTTCCCGGGCCAGGATCTTTTCCTGGCAGGCGCTGTAGGCAGTTTCCTGATCCTGGAGCTGCTGTTCCAGGGCCTCTTCCTGGCCGGTGAGTTTTCCGGACAGATCCACCAGTTCCTTCAGCTGTCCTTCCAGGGACCGGATCTTTTCCTTCAGCCGGGTCTTTTCCCCTTCCAGGGCTCCCAGCTGGGTCAGCAGACGGGTCACCTTCACCTGCCGGAGCCGGCCGCTGATTTCCCCGTACTGCCGGGCCTTTTCCGCCGCCGCTTCCAGGGGCACCAGCTGGTTTTCGATTTCGCTCTGGATATCCTGGATCCGCAGCAGGTTGGCGGCGGTGTCATCCAGTTTCCGCAGGGCTTCCTTCTTCCGCAGCCGGTATTTGGCGATGCCTGCGGCCTCTTCAAAGATGGACCGCCGGTCTTCCGGACGGCTGTTGAGGATCTCGTCGATCTTGTTCTGGCCGATGATGGAAAGGGATCCCCGGCCCAGACCGGTATCCGCAAACAGGGCCACCACATCCTTCAGCCGGCAGTTCTTCCCATTGATGATGTATTCGCTGTCCCCGCTCCGGAACACCCGGCGCTGGAGAGAGACCTCGTCGAAATCCACCGGCAGGCTGTGATCCGTGTTGTCGAACACCAGATCCACTTCCGCCATGCCCATGGGCCGCCGGCCGCTGCTGCCGGCGAAAATCACATCTTCCATTTTGGTGCCCCGGAGGTATTTCACGCTCTGTTCCCCCAGCACCCAGCGGATGGCATCGGAGATGTTGCTTTTGCCGCTGCCGTTGGGGCCCACAATGGCCGTGATCCCCGGCTCAAAGTCGATATTCACTTTATCCGCAAAGGACTTGAACCCATGGGCTGAGAAACTTTTTAAACGCACGGCAGTCCCTTCTTATCCCTGGATGTCGGACAGAGCCACTTCATCGTGGCCGTCGATTTCTTCCAGGGCCACATCCACGGTCTCACTGTTGCTGGTGGGCACGTTCTTCCCCACATAGTCCGCCCGGATGGGCAGTTCCTTGTGGCCCCGGTCCACCATCACCGCCAGCTGGATGGCTTTGGGCCGCCCCATGTCGATCAGGGCATCCAGGGCGCTGCGGATGGTCCGGCCGGTAAAGAGCACGTCGTCCACCAGGATCACGTTTTTCCCGTTCAGGTCGAAGTCGATGTCCGTTTCACTGATCACCGGGTTGTAGCCCAGGGTGGACAGGTCGTCCCGGTACAGGGTGATGTCCAGGGATCCCACCGGCAGCTTCACCCCTTCGATGGATTCGATTTCCTTCCCCAGCCGGTTGGCCAGCGGCACACCCCGGGTGCGGATGCCCACCAGGGCCACATTCTCCACCCCTTTGTTCCGTTCCACGATTTCGTGGGAGATCCGGACCAGGGCCCGGCGCATGGCAGCGGCATCCATAATGGTTTTTTTCTTCACAGAAATACTCATGATACTTCCTCCTTGTCAATGGAACTGCCCGTGGCGCAGACGGGTCAGGATGGTTTGCATGTCTTCCGGCACCGGAGCCCTGAAGGTCATCCATTCTCCGGTACGGGGATGGCGGAAAGTCAGCTGCTCAGAATGGAGCGCCTGGCCGTTGATGGAAAAGCAGGTTTTCTGGGGACAGTATTTGGGGTCCCCCACCAGGGGATGGCCGATATACGTCATATGGACCCGGATCTGGTGGGTCCGGCCGGTCAGGAGCCGGCAGCGGACCACGGTGAATTTCCCGTACCGTTCCAGCACTTCGTAATCGGTGGCCGCCCACCGGCCCCCGGAAGGCACCACCGCCATTTTCTTCCGGTCCCGGGGATCCCGGTCCAGCTGGGTTTCGATATGCCCCCGGTCGTCTTTGATGTTCCCCCGGACAATGGCCAGATAGGTCCTTTTGGCTTCCTTTTTCTGGATCTGCTCCGCCAGGGACAGATGGGCCCTGTCGTTCTTGGCGCAGATCATCACCCCGCTGGTGTCCTTGTCCAGCCGGTGGACGATTCCCGGCCGGATCACCCCGTTGATGCCGGACAGATCCCGGCAGTGGTACAGCAGGGCGTTCACCAGGGTCCCGTCCGGGTTCCCGGCGGCCGGGTGCACCACCATGCCCCGGGGTTTGTTCACCACGATCACATCCTGGTCTTCATAGAGGATATCCAGGGGGATGTTCTCCGGCCGGGCTTCCAGATCCACCGGAGGCAGCACCTGCACCTGGAACACGTCCCCTTCCTTTACCTTGGTATTGGCCTTGGCCGGTTTCCCGTTCCGGGTGACCCGGCCTTCCTGGATGTCGTGCTGGACGGCGGACCGGGTGCAGTCCAGCCGGGCAGCCAGGAACACATCCGCCCGCAGGCCCTTTTCTTCCGGGGCTGCAGGGTCCAGGGTCTTCAGTTCTGCCCCATCCGGGGTTTGTCCGGTTGTTCCGGGTGCTGTCCCTTCCCGGTTTCGTTCTCCAGCATACTCCATACGATCAGTCCCACTCCTGCACAAATAAAGATATCAGCCACGTTGAACACCGGCCAGAAATGAAAATCCACAAAGTCGATCACGTACCCGGTGGCGATCCGGTCGATCAGGTTCCCCAGGGCGCCCCCCAGGAACAGTCCCGTCCCCAGCCGGGCTCTGGGGCCTTCCCGCCGGATATGGTCCCGGAGCAGCAAAATGGCCACAGCGGCCGCCAGGGTGATCACCACAAAGAAGACCCGCTGGTATTCCAGCAGGCCGAAAGCCGCCCCCGGGTTCAGCACATAGGTGCAGCTGACCACCCCGGGGATCACCGGGAAGCTCATGCCGACGGTCATGGTATGGGTAATGAACAGTTTGGTGATCCGGTCCAGCAGGACCACCAGGCAAATCTGTTTGAGCATCGGTGCAACAGGCTCCTTTGATTATTTTGGTATAAAAAAAGAAAGAGCCCTACAATGCCGTACCAATTCCGAGTTTTGAACCTGCCTAAGCAGGTGGGTGCCCTCCCTGTCATATCTGATGTCCCCTCGAAAGGGCATATCATCAACGGCCGGAGTTCACGGGCTCCCTTATAGAGAGTGTTGGCTCAAAACATATGGAATTCGACTCGCACATCGGAGGGTTGCTCTTTTATCTGTATTATACAGCCATAAGGGAATATTGTCCAGTCTTTTCCCTTATCCCTTCACCTGTTCCAGGATCTGTTCCGGACTGTCGATGAGAGAAGTGGGTCGGAGGGCCGCCAGTTCATCCCGGTCCCGGAAGCCCCAGGTCACCAGGAAACAGTCCATGCCGGCGTTGTCCGCGGTCATTTTATCCACTTCCGAATCCCCCACATACACCGCCTCTTCCCGGGGGATGCCCAGTTCCTCCAGGGCCCGGAACACCGTATCCGGTGCCGGTTTCCGCCGCACCTCCCTGCTTTCCCCGATGGCCACCTGCATGGTTTTGGGGAAATACCGGTCCCGGAGAGCCAGCACCGCCGGATGGGCCTTGTTGGACACAATGGCCGTCTTCACCCCCAGTTTTTCCAGGGCTTCCAGCAGTTCCGGGATGCCCCGGTAGGGACGGGTCTCCTCGTTGCAGTGGGCCAGGTAATAGGTCCGGAAATCCTGGAACACCCGCTGGAACCGGGCCGGGTCCATGGTCTCCGGCAGGGACTTGTGCAGCAGGTTTTCCAGCCCGTTGCCCAGGGCCCGGCGCACCTGGAGCCGGGTACGGGGGGCACAGCCCGCTTCCCGGCAGGCCGCATTCACACTGTTCCACAGATCCGTCAGGGTATCCAGAAGGGTCCCGTCCAGATCAAAAACCACCGCCTTGTATTTCACGTTCCACACACTCCTTAACGTTCGTCATTCATCGTTCATCGTTTGTCGTTCATCGTTCGTCGTGAGGCTGCTGCAGAGGCAGATGCCTGCGCTGTCAACGGTCTGCAGGCGCTGGAAAGCAATTTCTGCAAATTGATCGTAAACAGCATAAACCGCAGGGGCCGCAGGCCGGGCGGCCCGCAAAACACACGGACAACCGTTGATTTGGCGGGCTGCCGAGCCTGCAGCCCCTAAAGGAACGATTCATCCCTGCAAAAAATTTGCCGGCAAATTTATCATTCGGCAGCTGACAGCTGACCGTTGACAGGATTTCCTCCACAGGGAAGATGATACCACATCCTGTCAAACTATGGTACAATAAAAGAATCAAACCAGAAGGAGAGTGGGTCCATGAAAATCCTGCGTTCTTTACTGCTGACGGCCATCCTGGCGGTCAGTGCGGCGTTCACCGCCTTTGCCTCTCCGGAAGCTCCCACGGATCAGGAAGTGATCCAGGCCTTCCAGGAAGCCAACACTGTTTATGAATGGTTCGAACATCATCCCCTGAAAACCGACGGAAAAGGGGAAAAAGACACCGGGTACATGATCTATTACACGGTGGCCGACAAGAATTACCCCAACATGATGGCCCTGAAGACCCGGGTCAATGAATGCTTCACCGAAGCCCTGGCCGGCTTCATCATCAGCGACAGCCGGATGTACCGGGAATTCGACGGGAAGCTGTATGTGGCCCCCAGTGCCAAAGCCCTGGATCCCCGGAAAGGGACCTCCACCATCAACATCGTGCGGGAATCCCCCACCCGGATCAACCTGGAGGTATCCACCCCCATCATGGAAGACCCGGTCCACGGGAAAAACAATGTGGTGGAAACCCGGAAAACCATCTTCCCCTATGTGAAGACCCTGAAGGGATGGCGGTTCTCCTATTTTGAATCCCTGGAGTAAGAAAAATGAGGTGCTGCACTTCGGTGCTGCACCTCATTTTTTGTCACTGGTCGAAGGCAGGCAAATGCGGCTGGCGTTTGCCTTGGAACAGAAACGCAGCCTACGGCTGTGTTTTCCATTAAGGGAACCCGCAGCCCGGCTTCCAGGGCCCGGGCGGTTTTCCAGTCCAGGGTATCGATGTCTTCATACCCCAGCTGGCTGCGGAACGGCAGTATTCCACCAGGTTTTTGGTGAACTTGTCCGGCTGGCCGTTGTTCCATACGGAAAGATCCGTGATGTCCTTGTCGATGCCTTCCCGGAGAGCCGTCAGCAGCACATCCACATCTTTGTCCCAACGCAAAAACGGCTGCCTCTCACTGGTGACAGCCGTTTTTCCGGATTTATTTCTTTTCTTCTTTTTCCTTCTTCACCACGGTGCTCCGGATATGGAGTTCCCGCAGCTGCTTTTCGTCCACTACATTGGGTGCCTGACACATCAGGTCGATGGCACTCTGGGATTTCGGGAAAGCGATTACGTCACGGATGGACGGCCGTTTGGCCATGAGCATCACCAGACGGTCCAGGCCGAAGGCCAGACCCCCATGGGGAGGTGCTCCGAATTCAAAGGCTTTCAGCAGGAAGCCGAATTTTTCCTGGGCCTGTTCATCGGTGAGGCCGATGGCTTCGAACACCTTCTTCTGGATGTCTTCCCGATGGATACGTTCGGAACCGCCGCCGATTTCCACCCCGTTCAGCACCATGTCATAGGCCTTGGCATACACATGACCGGGATCGGTGAGCAGCTTGTCCACATCTTCATCGCAGGGAGCGGTGAACGGATGGTGCATGGCCACATACCGGTGTTCTTCCTCGCTGTATTCAAACATGGGGAACTTCACCACCCAGGTGAAGCACAGCTTGTCGGGATCGATGAGCCCCAGCCGTTTGCCCATTTCCAGACGCAGTGCGCCCAGGGCCGCGGCCACCACCTGGGGTTTCCGGTCGGCCACGAACAGCAGCACGTCGCCCTTTTCCGCCTTGCCGGCTTCCAGGATCCGCTGCATTTCTTCGTCAGAGAAGAATTTGGCAATGGGGGATTTGATGGAACCGTCATCGTTGACGATGATCCAGGCCAGCCCTTTGGCGCCGTAGATGCCTACGAATTCCACCAGGCCGTCCAGTTCTCTCCGGGGGATCTTGTTGTAGCCCTTCACGTTGATGGCTTTTACCAGACCGCCCTTTTCGATGATGTCCTTGAACACCTTGAACTGGGTCCCTTCCAGGGCGCCGTTCATGTTCACCAGCTGCATGCCGAACCGCAGGTCCGGTTTGTCGCTGCCGTATTTGTCCATAGCTTCATCCCAGGTCATCCGGGCCATGGGTACGGGCACATCCACGCCCAGGGTTTCCTTGAACACATAGGCGATCAGCTTTTCGGTGAGGGCCATGATGTCATCCTGGTCCACAAAGGACATTTCCATATCCAGCTGGGTGAATTCCGGCTGCCGGTCGGCACGCAGGTCTTCATCCCGGAAGCACCGGGCAATCTGGAAATACCGTTCCATGCCGGCAATCATCAGCAGCTGTTTGAACAGCTGGGGAGACTGGGGCAGGGCGTAGAACTTGCCAGGGTTCACACGGCTGGGCACCAGATAGTCCCGGGCCCCTTCCGGGGTGCTCCGGATCAGATCCGGTGTCTCGATTTCCAGGAAATCCTGTTTGTCCAGGAAGTCCCGGATCGCCTTGGTCACCTGGTGGCGCAGGATCAGGTTCTGCTGCATTTCCGGACGCCGCAGATCCAGGTACCGGTAGCGGAGGCGGACGTTTTCATCCACGTCGATCCCGTCCTGGATGTAGAAGGGCGGAGTCTTGGAAGGATTCAGCACGTTCAGGTCCTTGACCACCACTTCCACTTCGCCGGTGGGCAGATGGGGGTTGACGGTTTCCGCACTCCGTTCCCGGACCAGGCCCCGGACCTGCAGCACATATTCGCTGCGGACCCCTTCAGCCTTGTGGAAATCCTTTTCATCGTGGGCCGGATCGATGACCACCTGCACCAGACCGTGACGGTCACGGAGATCGATGAAGATGATGCCGCCGTGGTCACGCCGTTTGCTTACCCAGCCGCACAAGGTAACCGTCTTGCCGGCGTCTGCTTTTCTCAAGTCACCGCAATGATGACTGCGTTCCATACTCATTCTTGTTTACACCTCTGGTTTTTATTTGTTGAAATAGGCTTCCAAAGCCCCGAAACATACTTCTTCCTGGCTGCTGTCCGCCATGTTCCGGACAGTGACAGCGCCCCGGGACCGTTCTTCTTCCCCGAAGATCAGGGCGAAACGGGCCTGTTCCCGGTTGGCCTGCTTCATCTGGGCTTTCATGCTCCGTTCCACCAGGTTCATGTCGCAGACAAGCCCCTTGTTCCGCAGATTGGTGATCACCCGGAAGGCATCGGTCACGCCTCCTTCATCAGGGATGACGGCGAAAATGTCCACGGCTTCCTTGCCGGTGGGCAGCAGGTTCTGTTTTTCCATGGCCAGGAGGATCCGTTCCAGGCCGATGGCAAAGCCCACACCGGGAGTGCTGGGACCGCCCAGTTCTTCCACCAGGCCGTCATACCGTCCGCCGCCGCCTACAGCGCTCTGGGCGCCCAGGGGAGCGTACTGGATTTCGAAAGCGGTCTTGGTGTAGTAGTCCAGGCCCCGTACCAGGTTGCTGTCCACTTCGTATTCCACCCCTGCCTCATCCAGCAGTTTCTTCACGGTTTCGAAGTGGGCCCGGCATTCATCGCACAGGTGGTCGGTGATCTTGGGGGCACCGGCCATGAAGGGCTTATCCGCATCCACCTTGCAGTCCAGGATCCGCAGCGGGCTCCGGTCGAACCGGCTCTGGCAGTCTTCACACAGTTCGTCCAGATGCGGACGGAAGTAATCCTGGAGCAGTTTCCGGTGCTGGGGCCGGCAGTTGGGGCAGCCTACGGAGTTGATCTTCAGCTTCAGGTCCTTCAGACCGAACCGTTTCAGCACGGTCAGGGCCAGCAGGATCACTTCCGCATCCACCACGGGAGATTCCGCCCCCAGGGCTTCCACCCCGAACTGGTGGAACTGTCTCATCCGGCCTGCCTGGGGCCGGTCATACCGGAACATGGGTCCGATATAGAACACTTTCAGCGGCATGGGTTCCGCATACAGTTTGTTTTCCACAAAGGACCGGACCACGGATGCGGTGTTTTCCGGACGCAGGGTCAGGCTGCGGCCGCTCCGGTCCGTAAAGGTGTACATTTCCTTGTCCACCACGTCCGTGCCGTCCCCGATGCCTCTCTGGAACAGCTCGGTATGTTCAAAAATCGGGGTTCTGATTTCCTGATAGTTGAATTCCCGGCATACTTCACGAATGATTTGTTCTGCATAGCGCCAGCCATTGATGGTGCCCGGCAGAATGTCTTTGGTACCACGCGGTGCCCCTGTTAACATAAAAATCCCCTCCGTCCACAGAACTTGTTTGAACTTATTAATTTTAACACAGTTTATTGGTTTTTATCAACTGACCCGGGACATTCTTCCCCGGCATGCCAGAAGTACCCGTACAGCACCTTGATGATGGACAGCACGGGAACGGCAAAGATCAGACCGGCCACGCCCCCGATCTGTCCCCCCACCATCACCGCCAGGATGATCAGCACCGGGTGCAGGGTGATGCTGTGGCCCATGAGATTGGGCATGATCACCTGGGCATCCACCTGGTAATACACCAGATACAGCACCAGCACCTTCAGGGCCAGGGAGGGCTTCTGGAGCAGGGCGATGAACACCGCCGACAGGGTCCCCACCACGGATCCCACCAGGGGGATCAGTTCGCTGATCATGGCCAGGAAGCCCAGCACCAGGGTGTACTGGACACCCAGGATGGAGTTACCGGCGGTCAGGCAGGCGGCGGCCACGAAGCACAGTTTGAACATATTGTCCACATAGGCGCAGAGGATCCGGCCCATATCCGACAGCACCCGGTCCGCCAGTGGCTGTTTTTCATAGGCAAAGAGCCCCACCACCATCTTTTTCAGGGTCCGCCAGTCCTTCAGGAAATAGAAGCTGAGGAAGGGGACCAGGGCCAGGCTCACCAGGCTCTTGGCCGCCTGGACCGTGGAGGCCAGCATGTCCTTCAGAAGGCCCATCACATAGGTGCTCAGGCTGCTGCCGGCCTGCTGGAGCATATCCCGGGTATTGGGCGGCAGCTTCTGGGCTTCGCTGCCCAAAAACAGGCTGATGCTTTCATTGGCTTTGGCTGCCAGTCCCGGCATGGCCTTCAGCAGGGTGTTCACCTGGGTCACCAGGGGAACGATCAGCACATTGGCCGCCGCATACAGGAACAGCCCGAACAGCAGGAAGGCAATGAGCACCGCCAGGGTATTGGGAAAGGCCCGTCCTTTGATTTTCAGCCGTTCCAGCCGGTCCACGATGGGATACAGCAGGAAGCTCATGCCGATGGCCAGGAACACCGGAAGGAACCAGTGGCCCAACAGATAAAAAGCCCCGAACCCCAGGAGACCGAAAAGCAGCTTGATCACCAGTCCCCGGGGCTTCTGTTGTTTGTCCGTCATAGGGTCACGACCTTACTGGAGGAACGGGTTCCGCCGTTTTTCCCAGCCCACCGTGGTGGCCGGACCGTGGCCCGGAAGCAGCTTGTAGTCATCGGGCAGGACCAGCAGCTTGGTCTTGATGGAGTCCAGGATGGCATCATAGGAACCGCCGGGCAGGTCCGTCCGGCCGATGCTTTCCAAAAACACCGTATCCCCGCAGAACACCACTCCGTCTCCGATGATGCACACCCCGCCGGCGGTGTGGCCCGGGGTAGCGGCGATGGTGAAGTCCATGCCGGCCACATTCAGTTTTTCCCCGTCGGTAAAATATTCATCCGGAGGATCGAATTTCTTGTCCCGGTTGGTGGAATAGGACAGGCTGCTGTTCCACACCCGGAGCATGGGCGCATCCTCCCGGCTCATGTACACTTTGGCGCCGGTGGCCGCCTTCACTTCGTCCAGGGCGGACACATGGTCCCCGTGGCCGTGGGTGATGAAAATGGCCGGGACCTTTTCGATGCCGGCTTTGGCCACCGCGTCCATGATCCGGTTGGCTTCATCCCCCGGATCCACGATGATGCCCTGGTTGTTGGCCTCATTTTTGATGATGTAACAATTTTCCTGGATCGGTCCCACGACCACCCGATAGATTTTCATAGATTCCTGTTTCCTCCTAAAAACTTTTTCCGCTGTCCAGCAGGATGGTCACCGGCCCGTCGTTCACCAGGGCCACTTCCATATGGGCCTGGAACTGACCGGTGGCCACCGGGATCCCTTTGGCCCGGAGTTTGTCCGCCAGCGCTTCATACAGCCGGTTGGCTTCCTCCGGAGCTGCCGCCTGGGTAAAGGACGGCCGCTTGCCATGGCGCACATCCCCGTAAAGGGTGAACTGGGAAACCAGCAGGATGCTGCCTCCCACCTGGGCCACGGACAGATTCATTTTTTCATCCTCATCTTCAAAGATCCGGAGCCCCGCCAGCTTCTCCGCCAGGTAGGCTCCGTCCTTTTCCGTATCCTCCCGGGCCACTCCCAGGAGCACCAGGAGACCGGGGCCGATGGCTCCCACGTTTTTTCCGTCCACGGTGACGGAGGCTTCCGTCACCCGCTGTACCACTGCACGCATGGTTTCCTCACAGTCCGGACACTTTCCGGTCCACTTTGTACACGCCCTTGATCCGCCGCAGCCGGCCGATGATGTAGTTCAGCTGGTCCAGGCTGCTGATGTCCAGTCCCATGTCGATGAAGGCGGTTTTGTTGGGATTGGTGTGGGCATTGATGGAGTTGATGTTCACTTTGGTTTCGCTGGCCACGGTCATGATGTTGGCCATGACTCCGGGCTGATCCACCGCCGTCAGCCGCAGTACCACCTTGTAGGCCGTATCCGTATCCACGTTCCAGGATACTTCGATCATCCGATTGGGATCTTCCGTGTTGGCCAGCACATTGGGACAGTCCGCCCGGTGGACGGACACCCCGTGGCCCCGGGTGATGTATCCCACAATGGGGTCCCCGGGAATGGGGTTGCAGCACTTGGCCAGCTTCACCATGATATCGTCCTCGCCCTTTACCAGGATCCCGTGGCTGCCCTTGTGGGTCTTCACGGTCTTGGGCTTCAGTTCGCTGAGGAGCTGGGTCAGGTTCTTGGTGGTGTTCTGGCGCTGGGTCTTCTTGTACAGGTCCACCAGCTTCACCATGACCCCGTTGACCAGGAGGCCTCCGTAGCCCAGGGCCGCCAGCAGGTTCTCCACGCTGCCGTCCATATGGCACCGGGACGCCACTTCCTTCAGGTTCTCCGGGGTCAGCATGATGTTCACGTCATAGCCCAGCCGCCGGCATTCCTTCTCCAGCATTTCCCGGCCGTTGACGATGTTCTCTTCCCGCCGTTCCTTCTTGAAGAACTGCTTGATCTTGTTCTTGGTCTGGCTGGATCCCACGATGTTGATCCAGTCCCGGCTGGGTCCCGGAGAGGATTTGGAGGTGATGATCTCCACAATGTCCCCGTTCTTCAGGTGGTAGTCCAGAGGCACGATCTTGCCGTTCACCTTGGCACCCACACAGCTGTTGCCCACCCCGGTATGGACCCGGTAGGCAAAGTCGATGGGCACGGAGCCCTCCGGCAGGTCCAGTACATCCCCCTGGGGAGTGAACACGAACACTTCGTCGGAGAACACGTCCATTTTCACGGTATCCACGAATTCATGGGGATCCCGCATATCCTTATGCCATTCCAGCAGCTGGCGCAGCCAGGCCATCTTGGCATCCACATTCTTGTCGGAAGAGCTGGGCATCTTGGAGCCGCCGCTTTCCTTGTACCGCCAGTGGGCCGCCACCCCGTATTCGGACACCTTGTGCATTTCAAAGGTCCGGATCTGGATTTCCAGGGGCTGGCCGCTGGAAGAGACCACCGTGGTGTGCAGGGACTGGTACCCGTTGGATTTGGGCACAGCGATGTAGTCCTTGAACCGGCCGGGAATGGGTTTCCACTTGCCGTGGACGATTCCCAGGACCCCGTAGCAGTCCTTCACCGTATCCACCAGCACCCGGACCGCCAGCAGGTCGTAGATTTCGTTGATGGTCTTGTGGTCCCGCTGCATCTTCTTGTAGATGCTGTAGAAGCTTTTGGGCCGGCCCTGGATCTGGCAGTTGATGCCGGATTCCTCGCACAGTTTCCGGAGTTCATCCATGGCCTCCTGGACCATGGCTTCCCGTTCGTGGCGCTTCACCTTCACCTGTTCCACCAGTTCGTAGTAATGCTGGGGTTCCATATAGCGGAATGCCAGGTCTTCCAGTTCCCATTTGATGGCGTAAATCCCCAGCCGGTGGGCCAGGGGCGCGTAGATTTCCAGGGTTTCAGAGGAGATCCGTTTCTGCTTGTTCACGGGCATGAATTTCATGGTCCGCATGTTGTGCAGCCGGTCCGCCAGCTTGATCAGCACCACCCGGATGTCCTTGGCCATGGCCAGGAACATCTTCCGGTAGTTTTCCACCTGCTGTTCTTCCCGGGAAATGTATTCGATTTTCCCCAGTTTGGTGACCCCGTCCACCAGCATGGCCACTTCCCGGCCGAAAATGTCTTCCATCTGGTCCAGGGTCACTTCGGTGTCTTCCACCACATCATGGAGAAAAGCGGCTGCCAGGGTCACATCGTCCATCTGGAGCTGGGCTAGGATGCTGGCCACCCCCAGGGGATGGATGATGTAGGGTTCCCCGGAGGCCCGTTTCTGCTTGGCATGGGCCTCTGCCGCAAAATTGTAGGCCTCCCGGACGAACTCCACCTGCCGGGGGGTCAGATATTTGCTGATGCGGGCATAGAATTCCTCCGCACTGATGGGCTTGTCATCGAGCTGTTCCATTGTTTCACCTTCCTGCTGCCCAAAGAGCGGCGATTTCCGCCGGCTGCAGCTTCCAGCTGCGGTTCAGGGCCTGGAAACGGCGGTCATATTCCGCCTGCAGCGCCTGGAACCCTTTGGATTCCTGCATATTCTTGTGGCCCGTATCTCCCAGGGAAACCAGTCCCGCTTCCCGGTTGAACAGGTGCAATTCATAAAAAATGTCCAGGACAGTCTGGCTGATCGGACATCCGTTTTCCGCCGTCAGCTGGCGCAGCTGGGCTTCCTGACATGCTCCCTGCTCCCGCAGCCGGTTCCGGATGGCCGTATAGCACACCCGCAGCCCTGCCAGATCCGGATACTGCCGGCGGAGGGCATCCCGCCGGGCCAGAAGGTCTTCCCGGCCGTACAGCAGATAGAGCCGGCCGGGCTGGTCCCCTTTCAGGGGGAATTTTCCCGGCTGGAGCACCTTTTCCGCCCCTCCGTCCCAGAACACCACCACCCCGGTCTCTTCCGGCAGGGGGTCTCCATAGGGAAGGATGCAGGCTTCCGGATATTTTTCCTTCAGGGCTACACTATCCTCTACATATACTACCGTCTTTTTATCTTTTTGTAAAATACTATTTAACTCTGTCTCCTTGTTCCGGTTCTCATGCCGCCAGTCGATGATGGTATAGGGGGCTTCCACCGCCGATACCTCCAGGTCCACCGCCGTCACCCCCCGGAAGGTGTTCACCCTGGGGGAAAAGGCCACCGCCGCCACTTCCCCCGGATAGAAGGAATGGAACCGGGGCCCCTCCTGCCACAGCAGCCCCTTGTACCGGAAGCCCCCCTGTTTCAGCAGGAACTTCAGATGCTTGTGGTCCCTGCCCAGAAGGGACACCTCCTGGATCTGGGCCTTGGCGAACCCCAGCACCGGTGCCGGGTTCCCCACCCCGAAGGGCTCCATTTGGGCCAGCTGAGCCACTGCCTCCGGGGTGATTTCCCGGTCTTCCGGCACGAACCAGTCCGGCACCGCCGCTGGTTCGTAGGGTTTGTGGTCCAGCATCTCCGCCACCACCCGGGCAAAGGCTTCCCGAAACGCCGGGATCTCCGCCGTCCTAATGGTGAGCCCCGCCGCCTGGGCATGGCCCCCGAACTGGACCAGATGGTCCCGGCACCGGTCCAGGGCCTGGTACAGATCCAGGGGCGGGATGCTCCGGCAGGATCCTTTGGCCGTTTCTCCGTCAATGGACAGGAGCACGGAAGGCAGATGGTACTTCTCCGTCATCCGGGAGGCCACGATGCCGATGACTCCCGGGTGCCAGCCTTCCTCTCCCAGCACCAGGCTCCATTCCGGCGGACCCTGTTTGGCCAGCTGGCGTTCCGCTTCTTCAAAGATCTTCTGGCTGAGGGCCTGCCGTTCCTGGTTGGCAGAATTCAGTTCCTCTGCCAGCTCTTTGGCGGTTTCCGGATCCCGGGCCGTCAGCAGCTTCACTGCCGTCATGGCGTCGTCCAGCCGGCCCGCCGCATTGATCCGGGGGCCCAGGCCGAAGCCGATGGTGCCGCTGTTGATGGCGCTGCCCGGGGCCACGGTCACATGGATCAGGGCCTGGAGGCCCGGCAGCGGACTGTGGGGCATCCTGGCCAGCCCTTTCCGGACGATCTCCCGGTTTTCGTCCTGCAGCGGCACCATGTCAGCCACCGTGCCCAGGGCCACCAGCTCGATCAGCTCATCCCAGTAAAGATCCGGCTGGCCGGTGCGTCTCTGTTCCAGGGCCTGGCACAGCTTGAAGGCCACCCCCACCCCGGCGATGCCCTTGAAGGGATACCCGTCCCCGGGCTGGTTGGGGTTCACCACCGCCAGGGCCGGAGGCAGCTGCCGGGGGGCCAGATGGTGGTCCGTGATGATGATGTCCAGTCCTTTGGGGGCATCCGCCACCACCTGGGCTCCGCTGATCCCGGTATCCACGGTGATCAGCAGCTTCGTGCCCCGGGCGGCGATTTTTTCCAGGGCCGGTCCGTTGAGGCCATACCCTTCCCGATCCCGCCGGGGCACATACACATCCACTTTGGCCCCCCGGGCCTGCAAAAACAAATACAGCAGGGAACTGGCCGATGTACCGTCCACGTCGTAATCCCCGTAGATGGTCATGGGTTCGCCCTGCTGCAGTGCCTGAAGGATCCGGTCCACAGCCCGGTCCATATCTTTCAGCCGGAAGGGATCATAATAGGGCTGCGTCTTCCCTTCCAGGAATTCTTTCACTTTCTCCGGTTCCGTCAGATCCCGGCGGACCAGGATGCCGGCCAGAAGGGGAGAGATCCCCAGCTCCCGGCACAGGGTCCGGATCTGGGGTTCCCGTGCTTCATCCGTTCTTCTGATTCTGGTGTAGATCATGGCTGCTTCTTACTCCTTGGGCCGAAAAGGTTTGATGATGGGGTCCTTGTCCCGGGAAGGATCGAAAGTCCTCCCTTTTTTCGCCCCGGACCGGGGCAGGTCCATCCGGGGGATCCGGCCGGAAGAAACCTGCTCCCGCTGCCGGGCTTCCCAGTTTTCCTTCTTTTCTTCCAGCTGCCGGAGCTGTTCCTTCAGCTTCCGGTCCTTCATGTAATGGCCGGCCTTCACCTTCAGGGTCCACAGGCTGGCCAGCAGGAAGCCCAGCAGCAGACAGCCCAGGATGATCAGGGCCAGGGACAGGGAGAAATGCCAGACCAGGAAGCTCACTTCCACCGCGGCCGCATTCTGGAGAGCAAAAATGGCAATGAAAAGGGCAATGATGCCCATGATGATGGCATACAGCATAAGAGCACATCCTTTCCGTCCGAATCCATGTGGGACAAACCTTGCGTGATGTTCTATTATACCGTATTTTGGGAAGAAAAAGAAGGGGCTGCTGCACCTGGCGTGCAGCGCCCCTTCCTCACAGGTTATATGCTTTTTTTGTACCCGGTCTTCCGGTCCACCTGGTTTTCCAGGGATTCTCCGGCCAGGTAGTGCCGCAGGTTCCGGGCGGCGATGGCCACAGCCTTGTCCCAGGTCTGGGGCAGGTGATGGTCCCCGCTGATGTGGGGAGTGATCAGCAGATTGGGCACATCCCACAGGGGACTGGTTTCCGGCAGCGGTTCCGGATCCGTTACGTCCAGGGCGGCGCCCCCCAGTCTGCCTTCCTTCAGGGCCCGGGCCAGTTCTTCCTGGACCACCGCACTGCCCCGGCCGCAGTTGATGAAGAAGGCCCCGGGCTTCATGGCACAAAAGAGCTGCTCATTGTACAGATGGGTGGTTTCCGGGGTACCGGGCAGCACGCTGGCCACCACATCCGCCCGGCCCAGGAGCCGGGGCAGGTCCTCCATGGTCCCCATTTCCTCCGCTTCCGGGGGCATTGCTCCCCGGTGCCGCCGGATGCCGATCACATGGGCGCCCAGGAGTTTGCACAGCCGGCCATAGGCCCGGCCGATGTCCCCGAAGCCCACCACCACAACGGTAGCCCCGTCCAGGCTGGTCACTTCTCCCTCATCCTTCCACCGGTGCTCCAGCTGGTTCCGGTGATACAGGTACAGCTTTTTCTGGAGGGACAGGGTCAGGGCCAGCATGTGTTCCGAAAGGGCCTGGCCATAGGCGCCGGTGCAGTTGGTCAGCTGCACCCGGGGATCCAGGATCCCGGGTTTGCAGTAGGCATCGGCTCCGGCGGAATTCAGCTGGACCCATTTCAGATCCGTCAGTGCGGCCAGCCGCTGGGGCCGTACATTGCCGATGATCACTTCCGCCCCCTGGAGCACGGCATCCTCCTTCCCGTAGGCGAATTCCGCCCCGGGAGCCGCCGCTTCCAGCACTTTTTTGTCCTTGTCCCGCATGAACATGGGTACTGCAATTTTCATGGTATCAGTCCTTTCCTTATGGGGTGCTGCCGCCTTTGCGGCAGCACCGTCACTGGTCCATAGTCACTGGTCACTGGACGAAAGAAGGCAGCCGGCCTGCGGCTGCCTTTCATTGTATAATACTGGCTCGTACGCGCCTTTGGCTTGTCCTTGCCTCTCCTATAGAAATCCAGACAAGCAGCGCATTAAAAGAAAAGCACAGTCCTGTTTTTCATTCGAAAGAACCCGTCAGCCACGGGTTCTTTCCATCGGCCAGTGACCAGTGACCGGGCAGCCAGAGGTTCTGGCTGCCATCCTGTCATCTTTTCAGTTTCTTCCGGAAAAACAGCCACATGCTGCCGGCCAGGAAGGTGGAGGTGTAGAACCCGCTGCAGAAGCCCACCAGCATGGCGAAGGAGAAGTTGTGGATGGTTTCTCCCCCGAACAGGAAGATGGCCACCACCGCAAACAGGGTGGTCAGAGTGGTGTACACGCTCCGGGTCATGGTCTGCCAGATGCTGGCATCCACCAGTTCCCCCATGCTTTCGTTCCGCCGGTGGGTATGGAGATTTTCCCGGATCCGGTCGAACACCACGATGGTGCCGTTGACGGAATACCCTACCACGGTCAGCAGCGCCGCCACAAAGGAGGAATCGATTTCCAGATGGAGCACGGAGAACCAGGTGAGGGTCACCATCACGTCGATGATCAGGGCCACGATAGCCGCCAGGGCGAACCGCAGTTCAAACCGGATGGTGATGTAGATGATCATCAGCACCCAGCTGAGGACCACGGCGCCCACGGCGCTTTTCACCAGGGCGCCGCCCACGGTGGCGCCCACGTTTTCCACCCGGAGCACTTCATTATGCCCCAGACGGTTGGACAGATCGTTCATCACATCCACCCGCTGGCTGTCGCTGATGAGACCGGTCCGGATCAGCACCGACTGGCTGCTTTCCACCTGCTGGTCACTGCTGCCCAGCTGGATTACGCTGCTGCCCAGCTGATGATCGCTGAGCACGGTCCGCACCTGGGCCACCGTTACTGGCTGGTCGAATTTAATATCCAGGATGCTGCCCCCGGTAAAATCAATCCCCAGGTTGAAGCCCCGGGCAAACATGGAAACAATCCCTACAATCAATACTACAGCCGTAATGGAAAAGAAGATCCTGGCATGCTTGACTATGGAAAACTTTTTCATCGTGCCGCCTCCCCTTTTCCGTCTTTTGCTTTCGGCTGGAAGGCTTTCGCCCCGAACCAGGCCGGATTCTTCGTGAAATTGCTGCCGATCAGGGCGCCAAGGATGAATTTAGTCACCGTCACCGCCGTGAACATGCTGATCAGTACCCCCAGGGCCAGGGTCACCGCAAAGCCCTTGATGGGCCCGGTGCCCAGATAGAACAGCACGGCAGCCGCCATCAGGGTGGTCACGTTGGAGTCCAGGATGGTGGTGAAGGCCCGGGAGAACCCGGAGCTTACCGCCGCCCGGAGGGTCTTGCCATTGGCGATTTCTTCCTTGAACCGTTCAAAGATCAGCACGTTGGCATCCACGGCCATCCCGATGGACAGGATGATCCCGGCCATGCCCGGCAGGGTCAGGGTGGCGTTGAGCCCCTTCATCACCGCCAGCAGCAGCAGGGTATAGAGCAGCAGCACAATGTCCGCCACCAGCCCGGACAGCCGATAGTACAGCAGCATGAACAGGAACACCCCGGCCAGACCGATGGCAAAGGCCTTCATGCTGGCGTCCTTGGCGTCCTGCCCCAGGGTGGGTCCCACGGTCCGGTTTTCCACCACTTCCAGTTTCACCGGCAGGGAGCCGCTGCGCAGCAGGATGGCCAGATGTTCCGCTTCCTTGGCGTCCTTGGACCCGGTGATCTGGGCATTGCCCCCGGTAATGGGTTCGCTGACCCGGGGTGCCGTCAGCACCTTGCCATCCAGCAGGATGGCAATCTGCCGGCCCACGTTCCGGGCGGTGAGGTCGGCGAATTTTTTGGCCCCGTCTTCATTGAACTGCAGGGTGACCACCGGCTGACCGCTCTGGTCCGCACTGGCCTTGGAATCCTTCAGGTCTTTCCCGGTAAGGACGGTGTTCCCTTCCATATCCTTGAATTCCAGCATGGCCGTTTTGCCCAGCATGGCAATGGCCTGTTCCGGATCCTTGACCCCGGGCAGTTCCACGATGATCTTGTCCTTGCCCTGGCGCTGGATCACCGGTTCCGTCAGGCCCAGTTCGTTGACCCGGCGGCTGATGATCTGGATGGACCGGTTGATGGCATCGTCATCCACCTTGCTTTCCGGCGTTTCCTGGGCCTGGAGCACCACATGGGTGCCCCCCTGCAGGTCCAGGCCCTGCTTCACCGTACTCACCAGCGGTTTGATGAACACGGCAAACGCAATCACAATGGCCAGCACTGAAACCAGCAGCTTGGCCCGATTCTTACTTTCCAAAACGATTCCCCCTCATTTTCCGTTGGTCTTGCATACCCGCAGTCCTTTTTCCGTACACAGATAACGGACTTTTGCGTCGTGGGCACTGGTGGGCAGTTCCTTCCGGACCTGCACTTCGTACCCGATTGCCATGGGAACCCCTTTGGTGCACCGGGGCAGGAACCGGTCATAATACCCGGCTCCCCGGCCCAGCCGTTCTCCCTGGGCCGTGAAGCCCAGCCCGGGTGTCAGCACCAGGTCGATGTCTTCCGGGGCGATGGTCTCCACCGGCTCCTGGGGCGTCCGGATCCCGTACCGGTCCCGTCCCAGCTTTTTCAGGGTCACCAGCCGGGCAGCGGCCATCTCTCCCGGAGCCTCCAGGATCTGGGGCACACAGACGGTCTTGCCCATGTTGAGGGCGGTCTGGAGGGACTGGTCAATGTTCACTTCTCCCGGTTCTGCCAGGTAGCCCATGATCACTTTCCCTTCCAGGAACAGCCGGCTGTTGACGATATGGCTGTTGATTTCCCGGTTGAACCGGTGGATTTCCCGCTGGTTCAGCTTCTGGATCCGTTCCCGGATTTCCTGGCGGACAGCTTTCTTTTCCATTATTTTTCTTCTCCGGTCCCTTCTGCCTTGGGCGCTTCTTCAGCGGGAGCTTCCGCCGGTTTGGCTTCCGGTTCGGCCTTCTTTTTGGTGTCGTTCTTGCCGAAGGCGGAGGTGATCACGCCGCCCACGGCGGATTTCCGGATGTGGAATTCCACTCCTTCCGCCACCTTGATCCGGACCTTGTCTTCCTGGACTTTGGTGATGGTGCCCAGGATGCCCCCGATGGTGACGATGTTGGTGCCCACCTTCAGGGAATCCAGCATTTCCGTGCGTTTCTTCTGGTCCCGTTTCTGGGGACGGTAGATCATCACATAGAAGATCACACCCATGAGAATGAAAGGCCAGGCCATTTGAAGCAGATTGTCCATCGAAAATTACCTCCTTGTGGTTTCATAGTTCTCTAAGAACGCTGCCCGGAATTCGGGGAACGTGTCATTAGCGATGGCAGTTCTCATATCCTCTGCAAATTTTAGCAGAAAATGGAGATTATGTATAGACAACAGCCGCAGGGCCAGGATCTCTTCCGCCTTGAACAGATGGCGGATGTAGGCCCGGCTGAAGTTCCGGCAGGTGTAGCAGTCGCAGTGTTCATCGATGGGCCGCCAGTCTTCGGCGTACTGGGCGTTGCGCACCACCAGCCGTCCGGTGGGGAGCATGGCGGTGCCGTTCCGGGCCACCCGGGTGGGATACACGCAGTCGAACATGTCCACCCCCAGGTTCACCCCTTCCACCAGGCAGTCCGGGGTCCCCACTCCCATGAGATACCGGGCCTTGTCCTTGGGCATGTGCCGGGTGGTCTTGTCCAGGATGTCGTACATCAGGGGATGGGGTTCCCCGACAGACAGGCCGCCGATGGCGAACCCGGCGAAATCCATATCCGTGATGGCCTTGGCGCTGTATTCCCGCAGATCCGGGTACATGCCCCCCTGGATGATGCCGAACAGACCCTGGTCTTCCCGGGTCTTGGCCTCCAGGCAGCGCCGGGCCCAGCGGGTGGTCCGTTCCGTGGACTGTTTGGCATAGCCATGGTCCGCCGGATAGGGGATGCATTCATCGAAAGCCATGATGATGTCCGCCCCCAGGTCCTCCTGGGCCTTGGTGGCCACTTCCGGGTTCAGAAACTGCCGGGAGCCGTCCAGGTGGGACCGGAACATCACCCCTTCTTCGGTGATCTTCCGCATCTCTCCCAGGCTGAACACCTGGAAGCCGCCGCTGTCGGTGAGCATCCCCCGCTTGTAGTTCATGAACTTGTGGAGGCCGCCGGCTTTCCGCACCAGTTCCGTCCCCGGCCGCAGGAACAGATGGTAGGTGTTGGACAGGATCACCTGGGAGTGCATGGCATACAGTTCTTCCGGGGTCAGGGTCTTGACCGTGGCCTGGGTCCCCACCGGCATGAACATGGGGGTGTCGAAGGTCCCGTGAGGGGTGTGCAGCTTGCCCAGCCGGGCCCCGCTCCGGGGATCTTCCTTGATGAGTTCGAAATAGACCGAGTGCATTTTCTCTCCTTTAATGAATGAACATGGCGTCGCCGAAGCTGAAGAACCGGTATTTTTCCTGTACCGCCACCTTGTAGGCGTGGAGGATGTTTTCCCGGGTGCTGAGAGCGGAAACCAGCATGATCAGTGTGCTCTGGGGCAGATGGAAGTTGGTCACCAGGGCATCCACGAAGCGGAACTGGTAGCCGGGATAGATGAAGATGCTGGTCCAATTGCCCCCGGCCTTCATTTCCCCGCTGGCCCCGGCGCTTTCCAGGGTCCGTACGGAGGTGGTGCCCACGGCGATGATACGCCGGCCTTCCCGTTTGGCTTTGTTGATGGCGTCCGCCGCTTCCTGGGAAACGGTGTAGAATTCCCGGTGCATCTTGTGGTCCTCGATCCGGCTTTCATTCACCGGACGGAAGGTGCCCAGCCCCACATGGAGAGTGACGAACACTTCTTCCACCCCCATGTCCCGGATTTTCTGGAGCAGTTCCCTGGTAAAGTGGAGGCCGGCCGTAGGGGCCGCCGCGCTGCCCCGTTCCCGGTTGTACACGGTCTGGTACCGTTCCTTGTCCTCCAGTTTTTCATGGATGTAGGGGGGCAGGGGCGTTTCTCCCAGCCGGTCCAGGATTTCCTCGAAGATCCCGTCATACTGGAACCGGGCGATCCGGCCCCCGAAATCCGTGGTGTCCAGGATCTCACAGCTCAGCTCATCGCTGAACTTGATCCGGGCCCCTTTCTGGAGCTTCTTGCCGGGTTTCACCAGCACTTCCCAGTCGGTGGCGTTCTTCCGGGTCAGCAGGAACACTTCCACATGGGCCCCGGTGGTCTTGAACCCGTGGAGCCGGGCCGGGATCACCCGGGTATCGTTGAACACCAGCAGGTCACCGGGCTTCAGGTATTCCGGCAGATTGAAGAAATGCCGGTGTTCCAGTTCTCCGGTCTTTTTGTCCATCACCAGCAGCCGGGAAGAATCCCGGGGTTCCACCGGTGTCTGGGCAATCAGTTCCTGTGGCAGATCATAATCAAAATCAGTAACTTCCATTTTTTTCTCTCCTAATAGACCTGTTTGAGGGTAATTCCCCTGTAATAATGGGACAGGATGGTCCTGTAACTGTTCTTTTTCTTCTGGAGGGCCATGCCTCTGGCTCCCCACTGGCTCAGGCCCACCCCGTGGCCGAACCCGTTTCCGGAAATGATCACCTTTTCCCCTTCCACATTGGAGAAAAGCCGCATGTCTCCCACACTGGCTCCGTCGGTTCCGTCTTTTTTGCCGCCCCCGATGGGGATGGTCTTTTTCCCGATGGGATAGCCGTAGCCGTTGGTGATGGTCACATCCAGTTCTTTGGGCCGTTCCAGGCCGATCTGGATGTCGAACAGGGTGCTGTTCAGGTCCAGCAGGGACCGGACCTGGCTGCCGGTAAGGGTCACGCTTCTTTTGGACCCCACAAAGGTCAGCCGCTTCACCCGGCCGGAAATTCCCCGGTCCGGGGTCCAGCGCATGGGGGCTGCCGTGCGGGCGGACAGCCGGATGCCCTGGAGGTCTCCCAGGTCATAGCCCCCCTGGCTCAGCAGCCGGGTCAGCTGGACTTTGGTAAAGGTCCGGGTCCAGGAAAATTTGGGAGAATCCTGGTCATAGTCCGGCACCGCCTGGAGATAGGGGATGTCTTTCCCCCACACGGCACTGGCCGCTTCCGTATAGCCCCCGCCGCTGCTGTGGAACACCGCCTGGATGGGTTCTCCCTGGTACAGGGCCGCCACGCCGCTGGTGGCATCCACCAGTCGGGAGGTGTTGGCATGCTCCGCAGAAAGGCCCCCGTACACCTGGCCCAGTTCATTGGACCGGATGTCGAAATTGGGATACTTCCCATGCTCCAGGCTGTAGAGGGCAAAGCTCCGTGCCGCCACTGCCTGGGCCTTGATGGCTTCATCGGGCCACAGGGGAAGCACTTCTTTGGCCACCACCCCGTAGAGATACTGTTCCAGGGGCAGGGTATTCACCACATTCAGGTTCTTTTTCCCGCTGTTCAGGAGCACCGTCAGGGCGCCCCGGTATTTTTTCTGGTGCACCAGCACCGGGTTCCGGGCATCAGCGGCCACCAGCGACACCTGGCTGCCTTCCAGTTTTTTCTGGTCCGCATACAGGGACCCGTTCTTCACGCTGATAAAATGGCTGCCCGGATTCAGCACCGTGGTCTTTCCCCGGCTGTCCACCACTTTGATCTTGCCGGCCGAACTCACCTGGGCCGCAAACTGATCCACCGCCAGCCCCACCCGGAGCTTCGGACCGCCCCCGGCCGCCAGGGCCAGGCTCTGGATCAGCAGCAGCAGGACCAGCAGGAAAACCGTCCGTTTCCCTTTCATTTCGTTCCGTCCTCCGTGGGATAGGGCACCCCCAGATACTGGTACGCCGCCAGGGTGGCCTGCCGTCCCTTGGGGGTCCGCTGGAGCATCCCCAGCTGCATCAGGTAGGGTTCGTACACATCTTCCAGTGTCTCGGTCTCTTCGTTGAGAGAGGCCGCCAGGGTATCCACCCCCACCGGCCGTCCGCCGAAATCCTTCACCAGCTTGTGCAGCAGCCGCCGGTCGTTCTGGTCCAGGCCCAGGTCATCGATTTCCAGCCGTTTCATGGCATCCCGGCACACGTCCCGGGTGATCACCTCATGGCCCCCCACTTCCGCAAAGTCCCGGACCCGCTTCAGCAGCCGGTTGGCCACCCGGGGGGTGCCCCGGCTCCGCCGGCCGATCTCATAGGCCCCTTCCGGTTCGATGGATACTTTCAGGATTTCCGCCGCCCGTTCCACAATGATCTGGAGTTCTTCCGGGGTGTAGAATTCCAGGTGGCAGATCACCCCGAACCGGTCCCGGAGAGGCGCCGCAATGGACCCCATCCGGGTGGTGGCCCCGATCAGGGTGAACCGGGGCAGATCCAGCCGGACGCTCCGGGCTGCAGGCCCCTTCCCGATGATGATGTCCAGGGCATAGTCCTCCATGGCGGAATACAGGATTTCCTCCACGGTTTTCGGCAGCCGGTGGATTTCATCGATGAACAGCACATCACTGTCACTCAGGTTGGTCAGGATGGCCGCCAGGTCCCCCTGCCGTTCCAGAGCCGGCCCGCTGGTGATCCGGATGTTCACGTTCAGCTCGTTGGCGATGATGTTGGCCAGGGTGGTTTTCCCCAGGCCCGGCGGTCCGTAGAGCAGTACATGGTCCAGGGCCTCTTTCCGCTTCAGGGCCGCCTGGATGAAAATCTCCATATTTTTCTTCACTTTGGACTGGCCGATGTATTCCGCCAGCCGCCGGGGACGCAGGCTGTACTGCCATCCATCCTGTTCCTGTTCATGCCCGGCGATTACCCGATTGGTATCTTCCATTTAACTCCTCCTGGCCAAAAGGCGCAGGGCCTCCTTCAGAAGGTCCTCCGCCCTGCTGTCAGCAGTCACTTTCAGTTTTTTCAGCACCTGGGCGATTTCTCCCTGGGTGTATCCCAGATAACTGAGCCCTTCGGCCACCGCTCCCAGGGTGGTGGTGTCGTCCTCCGGCACGTCTCCGTCGAATCCCCCTGCCATACCCTCTTCTTCCAGGCCTTCCGGACCGGTCATGTCCTTCAGTTCCAGCAGCAGCCGTTCAGCGGTCTTCTTGCCGATGCCCGGCAGCTTGGTGAGGAATTTCAGGTCCCGGTTCTTCACCGCCAGGTAGAAGGCATCCACCTTGGCCGCCGACAGGATGCCCTGGGCCACTTTGGGACCGATGCCGCTGACGGTGATCAGCTGGGTGAACAGGGAATAGGCGTCGTAGGACAGGAAGCCGAACAGCTGGAGGGCATCCTCCCGTACGGACAGATAAGTGTAGATCTTCACCTTCTGGTCCACCTGGATCCGGGACAGATCCCCGGTATTCAGGAAAATCCGGTAGCCCACCCCCTGGGTGTCCACCAGACAGAAATTCGTTCCAATATGGTCCACCCGTCCGGTAATGAATCCGATCATCGCATTCTCTCCTGCAGTTCCTGTTCCCGGATGAAGTTCAGCCCTGTAATGCCAATGGCCAGGGCATCGGCCACATCATCCGGTTTGGGTTTTTCCTCGATATGGAGCAGTTTCTGCACCATATAGGTCACCTGTTCCTTGTTGGCCCGTCCGGTACCGGTGATGGCCTGCTTCACCTGGATGGGCGTATAGCCGTAGACCGGGATGCCGGCCCGGGCCGCCGTCAGCAGGATGACCCCCCGGGCCTCCCCCACCGCAATGGCCGTGGTCACATTCCGGTTGAAGAACAGTTTTTCCACGGACATGAAATCCGGATGGTACCGGTCGATCAGGTCCGTCAGTTCCTCATAGATTTTGTTCAGCCGTCGCTCCGGCAGCATGTCCTTGTCCGTAAAAACGGCCCCGTAGTGGACCGGGATCAGCCGGCTCCGTTCCAGACGCACCAGCCCGTAGCCGCAGATCGCCGTTCCCGGGTCGATACCCAATGCCAGCATATCCGATTTCCTCCTTAGGGTCAAAAAGCCGGCCTCCGGGGAAAAAATTCCCCAGCTGGCCGGCCGTATTCATTCCTGGGATGGCTGTGAGGCAGCTTCCCCCTTATTCTTCCTCAGGCAGGTCAGCGTTCGTATAAACGTCCTGCACGTCGTCCAGTTCATTGAAAGCATCGATCATGTTCTGGACTTTTTCTGCATCTTCCCCGGCCACAGCAATGGTGTTGTCCGGGATCAGGGACAGTTCGCTCATGGCCACTTCGATGTTGTGGTCAGCCAGAGCCTTTTCCACGGCATCATAGTCTTCCGGAGAAGTGGTGATCACATAGGCATCGTCGGTGGTTTCCATGTCTTCCGCACCGGCATCCAGTGCCACTTCCAGCACTTCGTCCTCAGAAGGAGCCCCTTCCTTTTCCACGGTGAACACGCCTTTGTTCTTGAACATCCAGCCCACACAGCCGGATTCACCCATGTTCCCGCCTTTGGAGAACACGTGCCGCACATCGGCCGCCGTCCGGTTCCGGTTGTCCGTCAGGGCGCTGACCATAATGGCCACCCCGGCCGGGCCGTAGCCTTCGTAGGTGATCTGTTCGTAGTTGGAGCCTTCGGTGGCACCCTGGCCCTTGGCGATGGCTCTCTTGATGTTGTCCTTGGGGATGTTGTTGGCTTTGGCCTTGGACAAAGCCAGTTTCAGTCTCATATTGCCAGTAGGATCAGGACCGCCCATACGTACTGCGATGGTGATTTCCCGGCCGATTTTCGTGGTGATTTTCCCACGGAGAGCATCAGCCTTCCCTTTTTTGAATTTGATATTCGCCCATTTGGAATGTCCTGACATGCTAAATTCCTCCTACATAAATTCGAAAACGCCGGGTATGGAGCCCTGTTTTCAACGTACTCATACCCGGCTATTTTATCACACTCTGTTTATTTGCGCAAATATACCCGTTCCATGTCCACGTGCTTCACACCGTCCATGGCTTTTTCGATTTTCCCGGCGCTGTCCGCCTGGGTGGTGCCGGCGAACCGTTTCAGCAGCACCCGGGTGAGGCCCGGTTCCGTCAGCGCTCCCGGTCCGTTCAGGCAGCCTTTCTGGCAGGCCATCCCTTCCAGATACTGGAGATCAAGTTTCCCGGCTTCCACATCCTTCAGGGCTCCCAGACATTCATCCAGCCCGTTGCAGTACAGGGTCTTCAGGGAATCCACTTCCACTTCCGGATGGTTGTCCCGGATGTAATCCTTCACGGCGGTGCTGACCCCGGCAGCCTGGGGGAAGCTGCAGCCGTCGGCGGAAGAAGCGGGATTGAACGGTGCCACTTCGCATTCCGCCGGATCGATGCCCCGGCTGTCCATCATGCACTTCAGTTCTTCGAAAGTCAGGACGAAATCAATTTCGTCCGGATGTTCCCGGGCTTCCACCTTCTTGGCGATGCAGGGCCCGATGAAACAGGTCAGGGCACCGGGATGGGCATATTTTTCCAGCTTGCTCCGGGCCACCATGGGAGACACTGCATCGGAGATGCAGTCCGCCAGTTCCGGAGCGTGGCGCTTCACCGTAGCCACGAAGGCAGGGCAGCAGGAGCTGGTCAGGATCTTCTGTTTGCCGGTGGGTACCTTTTCCAGCAGTTCTTCCGCTTCGGAAATGGTGGTCATATCCGCCCCCAGAGCCACTTCCTTCACGGAAGCAAAGCCCAGTTCCTGGCAGGCCTTCACGATCTGGCCCGGCTGTACCTTCAGGCCGAACTGGCCCACGAAGGAAGGCGCCAGCAGTGCCACCACTTCCTTGCCGCTCTTGATGGCCTGGATCAATTGGACGATATGGCTCCGTTCCTCGATGGCGCCGAAGGGGCAGGCTCCCCGGCAGGCACCGCATTCCACACAGATGTTCTTGTCGATTTCCGCTTTTTTATTCTTGCCGGTATGGAGGGCATGGACCTTGCAGGCATTTTCACAGGGACGGGCGATTTCCACCACAGCGCCGTAGGGGCAGGCCCGTTTGCAGTTGCCGCATTCAATGCACATGTCATAGTCGATATGGGCGCGGCCCTGGTATACGGAAATGGCTTTCTTGGGGCAGCCGTTCATGCACCGGTGGGTCAGGCAGCGGCGGCACACATCGGTGATCATGTATTTGTTCACTGGGCAGGCAGAGCAGGCTTCCGGCAGCACAGCGATCACGTGCTGGGTCCGGTCCACCGGTTCCGTGGTGGCCTTGTTGGCGGCATCGATGATGTTCATGTCTTCGTTGACACCCAGGGCCACACAGATCCGTTCCTTCAGCACCGCCCGTTCCTTGTGCACGCAGCACCGGGTCCGGGGGGTGTTTTCGTTGACGATCTGCAGCACGTCATACACATGATCCGGCAGGTTCCCGTCATAGGCCATCTTTGACACCATGGTCAGCACTTTCCGTCTGATGTTCGTAATAACAGTGACTTCCATATCTTGCTCCCCTTTAAATCATTGAAATTCGATCAATCTACATGCCCTCTATCATACCATATTTTATAAGAAAAAATAAGCCGGGAACTGTATATTTTTAAGTAAGAGTGAAACAAAAGTTACACTTATCCATAAATTCAGGCTTATGGCGGATATAACAAAGGAGTGCCGCACATTGGGTGCAGCACTCCCGTATATCCAGTGACCACTTTTATTCCAGACCCAGCAGCTTCTTCACTTCCGCTTCCATCCGGGTCTTGTCCACCACATCGCTCTGGCGTTTCTGGAGCTTGGACAGTTCCTGCATCCCGGCCGGGATGGGCATCTTGGCCAGCCGGCTCAAATCGTCCATGGCCACGAAAGGATCCAGTGCCTTTCCTTCGTAGGTGTCCGGATCGATGGAGGCCAGGACCACATCATTGAACTTGAAGGGGCTGGCGGTACTCAGCACGATGCTGTAGGTTTCGTCCCCGGTCATCAGCCGGTACTTTTCCATGGCCTTGTAGGCCACCGCCGTATGGGGATCCATCACATAGCCATAGTTGTTGTACACATCCCCGATGGTTTCCCGGGTTTCCACTTCGTCCACCCAGGTGCCGAAGAAATCCTTCAAAATCTTGTTCTGGAGTTCCGTGCCGATCTTGTATTCGCCCTTTTCGTTCAGTTCCTTCATCCATTCCGCCACCTGGACTGCATTATGGTCGGTTTCTTCGAACAACAGCCGTTCCAGGTTGCTGGAAACCAGGATATCCATGGAGGGAGAAATGGTCTTGTGGAACGGACGCTTCCGGTTGTAGACCCCGGTATTGATGAAGTCCGTCAGCACATTGTTGCTGTTGGAAGCACAGATGAACTTGTTCACCGGCAGCCCCATCAGTTTGGCATAGAACCCGGCCAGGATGTCCCCGAAGTTCCCGGTGGGCACGGCAAAGTTCACAGGGGCCCCGTTTTCGATCCGGCCGCTGTTCACCGCATCCGCATAGGCACTGAAATAGTACACGATCTGGGGCACCAGCCGTCCCCAGTTGATGGAGTTGGCCGAAGAGAAGGCACAGCCGTGGGCCTGGAGTTCTTCCGCCAGAGGCCGGCTGCCGAACAGAATCTTCACCCCGGTCTGGGCATCGTCGAAGTTCCCTTCCACGGCCACGGCATGGACATTGGCTCCCCGCTGGGTCACCATCTGGAGTTTCTGGATGTCGCTGACCCCCTCCTGGGGATAGAACACGATGACCTCCGTTTCCGGCACATCGGCGAACCCAGCCATGGCCGCTTTCCCGGTATCCCCGGAAGTGGCCACCAGGATCACCAGTTTTTTCTGTTCCCCGGTCTTCTGGACCGCCTTGGTCAGGAACAGAGGCAGAATCTGCAGGGCCATGTCTTTAAACGCACAAGTGGGGCCATGCCACAGTTCCAGTACGTCCAGGTTGTCTTTCAGCAGGTGCAGCGGTGCCGGGAAATCCCCGAACCGTTCCTTGCTGTAAGCCGTTTCCACACAGTTTTTCAGTTCATCTTCGCTGTAATCCGTCAGAAAACGGGCCAGTACCGTCAGTGCCCGGGCACTGTAGGGTGCTTCCCGCATGGCATCGATTTCAGCCAGGCTGATGGGCGGAAATTCCTTGGGGACGAACAGTCCACCGTCTGCCGCCAGGCCATTGGAAATGGCGTGAGCCGAGCTCACCATGTCAGTTTTCCCTCTTGTACTAATGTATAACATAGTCCCCCCTACTTTCTGCATATCGCAATTCAAATCATAGCATAAGAACTGTATATACGCAACAATTCCCGTTCAAATATTTTCTTTGTTCGCATTTCATCCGGTCCCCCGGAGGCCGGACGGCTTTCCTATCCCGTTCCCTTTTGTTATAATGGAAGCAGTTCAGTTCATTATATCAATTTATGGAGCGAGAGACAAATGGACGTTAAAATTGCTTGTGCGCAAATCCAAATCGAACCGGGCAATCCGGAAGCCAACACCCGGAAAGCCCTCCAGGCCATAGCCAAAGCCCGGGCAGCCCAGGTGGACATCCTGCTCCTGCCGGAACTGATGGTCCCCGGCTATCTCCTGGGCGACCTGTGGGAACAGAGTGCCTTTCTCCAGGACTGCGAAGCCTGGGGCCGGGAGATTATCGCCGCCAGTGAAGGCCTGTGCGTAATTTTCGGAAACATTGCCACCGACCCTGCCAAAGTCAATGAAGACGGCCGGTTGCGGAAGTACAATGCCGCTTTTGTGGCCCAGGACGGAAAACTCCTCCGGGGCGGCCTGCCCTACCCCTTCATCAGCAAGACTTCCCTGCCGGACTACCGGGAATTCGACGACAGCCGGTACTTCCACAGCATCGCCAAACTGCTGCCGGAACTGGGGCCGGATGTGACCATCGAAGACCTGGTGAAGCCGGTCTCCCTTACCCTCCGGGGCCGGGAGCTGAAACTGGGGGTCCTTTTGTGCGAAGACGGCTGGACGGAAAACTATCATTATAATGTACCGGAGCTGCTGAAGAAGAACGGGGCCCAGATCCTCTGCAACCTGTCCTGTTCTCCCTACACCTTCCACAAGAACCGGAAACGCCATGACCTGTTCGTGAACCAGTCCCGTTCCTGTGCCATCCCCCTGGTGTACTGCAACAATGTGGGAATCCAGAACAACGGGAAGAACGTGTTCACCTACGATGGCTGCAGCTGCATGTACGATGCACGGGGAGAGATGGTCACCGAGTCTCCGGCCTTCCAGGAAGATCTGCTGGTGAGCCTGTGGAATCCGGATACCGGTTCCATCCAGGGAGAACGGGGACTCCAGGAACCCTTGTCCGATGCCCAGGAAATCTACCGGTCCCTGCGCTACGGGGCCTCCCTGTTCCTGGACCAGCTGGGGATCCAAAAGATGACCATCGGGGTTTCCGGAGGCATCGACTCCGCCGTCACCGCCGCTTTCTACGTGGATATCCTGGGTCCGGAAAATGTGCTCCTGGTGAACATGCCCAGCCAGTACAATTCCGATCTGACCAAAAACCTGGCCCAGAAAATGGCGGAAGCCCTGGGGGCCAGCTACGCCATCCTGCCCATCCAGGAAGTGGTGGACAAGACCATCCTCCAGTTCAGCAGTACGGACATCCACAACTATGCCACCGGAAACGATTTCCACCTGAAAGTAACCCCTTTTGCCGCCGAGAACATCCAGGCCCGGGACCGGGGTGCCCGGGTGCTGGCCGGTCTGGCTTCCCTGTTCGGGGGCGGGTTCTCCTGCAACTCCAACAAAGCGGAAATGACCGTGGGCTACGCCACCTTCTACGGGGACATTGCCGGGGTGCTGGCACTGATCGGCGACCTGTGGAAGCACCAGGTCTATGGATTGGGCCGGTATCTCAATGAAGAAGTGTTCCGCCGGGAAGTGATCCCGGACGAAATCTTCAAAATCAAACCCAGTGCGGAACTGTCCGCCGCCCAGACCGTGGGGACCGGTGGAGACCCGCTGGTGTATCCCTACCATGATTACCTGCTCCAGGCCTTTGTGGAAAGCTGGAACAAAACCTCGCCGGAAGAATTGCTGGGCTGGTACCTGGAAGGCACCCTGGAAGACCATCTGGGCTGCGAAAAAGGCCTGGTCCGGCAGCTGTTCCCGGATGTCCGATCCTTTATTGATGACCTGGAACGGTGGTGGAAACTGTTCTGCGGCCTGGCGGTGGCCAAACGGATCCAGGCTCCGCCCATCCTGACCATTTCCAAACGGGCCTATGGCTATGACCACCGGGAAGCCCAGCTGAAACCTTTCTATTCCCGGAAATACAGGGAAATGAAGGCCCTGGCCCTGGGAGAACAGGCATGAACCGCCAGCCCTGGCTGCTGCGGAACTCCCTGCTGGCCGCCATCTATGCGGCCCTGACCCTGGGTCTGGCCCCTTTCAGCTACGGGCCCATCCAGGTGCGCCTTTCCGAATGCCTCACCCTGCTGGCCTTCTGCAGCCGGCGGTGGATCCCCGGCCTTACCATCGGTTGCTTCCTGGCCAATGTGGGCAGTCCCTTCGGCCTGCCGGACATGGTGCTGGGGACCCTGGCCACTTTTCTGGGGATCTGGCCCATGCACCGGCTGAAGAGCCCTCTCCTGGCCTCCCTGTGCCCGGTGCTCAGCAACGGGGTGGTGATCGGGGCCGAGCTGGATTTCCTGGCCCAGCTGCCTCCGGACCTGTCCCTGGGCGCCGCCATGGCCTACATCGGCGCCGGCGAATTCCTCAGCGTCACCATACTGGGAAATATACTGCTGAAAATGGTCCTGAAAAACGAAACCTGCAGGAGGATATTGGTAGAATAAAAAATGGAGGCTGTTGCTCACGCGACAGCCTCCATTTTTCATTCACTCACCTTTTGGAAGAACTCTCCCAGGATCTTTTCCATTTTTTCCCGGCCGTCCCCCGGCTGGGCTTCGTAGATTTTCTCATCTCCATAAAAGAAGGTGGGTACATAATAATAGTTCCGGCCCTTCAGTTTTTCCGGTTCCCGGTTTTCATTCACCTTCACCAGGGGGATCTTTTTGTATTCCGGATGGGTCGCAAACAGATCCTCCAGCACTTCATTGGCCAGCCGGCAGTAAGGGCATCCATCCATGTAGATAAAAAGCAGTTCCATTGTATTGCCTCCTTTTCATATCCGCAAATGATTTGCGTTAACCTGTATTTTTAAAACGTTGACCTCAGAAAAATCCTTCTTTATAATGATAACCATATTATACCAGAAGGGATGAGATCATTGAAGAGAGAAGCTTTGCGTGCACTGACGGACCGGATTGTGGAGGGTTACCGGCTGAAGCCAGAAGACCCGGAAGTCCAGGAACTCCTGACCCAGCCTCTGGAAGAACTCCAGGAAGAAGCCGGGCGGATCCAGCAGCACTTCTGCGGAAACCATGTGGATTTCTGCACCATCATCAACGCCCGGAGCGGCCGCTGTGGAGAAAACTGCAAATACTGTGCCCAGGCGGCCTGCCACCATACCGGCTGTGAAGAATACGGCTTCCTCTCCAAAGAAGAAGTGATGAAAACCGCCAAAGCCGACCAGGACGCCGGCGCCAACCGGTTTGCCATGGTCACCTCCGGACGGGCCCTGACCGGCAAAGATTTTGAAAAAGCCCTGGACATCTACCGGGCCATGAAAAAGGATCTGACCATCGACCTTTGCGCCTCCCACGGCATCCTCAGCCGGGAACAGTTCCGGAAACTCCGGGAAGCCGGCGTCACCAGCTACCACCACAACATCGAAACCTCCCGCCGGTACTTCCCCCAGATCTGCACCAGCCATACCTTCGAGGACCGGATCCGCACCATCAAAGCGGCCCAGGCCGAAGGGATGTGCGTCTGCTCCGGGGGCATCATCGGCATGGGCGAAACCTGGCAGGACCGGCTGGACATGGCCTTCACCCTGCAGAGCCTGGGCATCGAATCCATTCCCATCAATGCCCTGATGGCCATTCCCGGCACCGGCATGGAAGGCCGCAAGCCCCTGCCCGCAGAAGACATTCTCCGGACCATTGCCCTTTTCCGGTTCATCAACCCCACCGCCAACATCCGTCTGGCAGCCGGCCGGAAGCTGCTGCCCCAGAACGGAGCCACCGCACTGAAAGCCGGCGCCTCCGCCTCCATTACCGGCAACATGCTCACCACCAGCGGCACCACCATCAAGGAAGACATGGAGATGCTGAAAGAACTGGGGATGACCAACCGGTAAAAAAAAGGACCCTGGACGGGTCCTTTTTTTATACCATCAGAAGCATTCGCAGTTGACCATGAAATAGGATTTGGGATGAGCGCACACCGGGCAGACTTCCGGAGCTTTTTCCGCTTCCACGATATGGCCGCAGTTGGAGCAGATCCATACGGTCTTTTCACTGCGCTGGAACATGGTCCCGTCTTCCACTTTCTGCAGCAGGGCTCTGTACCGTTCTTCATGGTGCTTTTCAATGGCACCCACAGCCTTGAACTTGTAGGCCAGATCCTTGAACCCTTCTTTTTCAGCGGTTTCAGCGAATTCCTTGTACATTTCCGTCCATTCGTAGTTTTCGCCGGCAGCGGCATCTTTCAGGTTGGCCACCGTATCAGGGATGGAACCACCATGGAGAGCCTTGAACCAGATCTTGGCATGTTCTTTTTCATTGCCGGAAGTTTCCAGGAAGTTCTGGGCAACCCGTTCGTACCCTTCCTTCTTGGCTACACTGGCATAATAGCCATATTTATTGTATGCCTGGGATTCACCGGCAAACGCAGTCCATAAGTTTTTTTCAGTTTGAGAACCTTTCAATTCAGCCATTGTCAAATCCTCCTTTTTCTCTCGGGTTCCCCGGAACGAAGAACCACACCCCTTTGGGACATCATTTCTTTGACATCCTTATAATACAATAGAAGTAGAAAATAGTCAAGGCTTTTTAATAATTATTTTCGTTTAGTTTGATTTGTATCCTATTCTTTTCTGGCCATCCGCTCTGCCAGGATTTCTTTGGCGGTCCGGACCCTGCCGGACTTTTTCCCGTCCCGGGGTCCATGGACCCCTTCCAGGAAGATCCGCACCGGCAGGTTGGAAGAACCGGGGGGTGAAAAATAGAAGGCCGCGCTTTTCCCTGCCGGCACCTGTCCCAGCTTCATAGTCTCCCCATCATGGTCCCAGCCAAAGGAAAGCCCATTGTCCGGGATCCGGATGTACCGGGCGGTCTGCCCCTGGACCGTCAGCACCCCGAAGCCTGCATAAGCCCCTCCATAGGGATTGAACCGGAGCCGGGTGTCATTTTTTCCCCGGGTCCGGAAGTCCACATCGTACATGACCCCATAGTTCCCGTAATTCACCACAGGAGCGTTCCGGGTCACGTCCACGCCCCGCACATAGGGATCCCGATTATCATCGGCCAGTTCCACGCCCCAGATGGTTCCGCTTTCCGTGTCAAAGGCTTCCGGCAGGGTCACATGGGCATCCGCCCCTTCAAACGTGCCCCGGAGCACATGGCCCCCTTCATCCGGAGGCAGGATGGCATAGACTTCTGCAGAAATCCGGGGATCCGCCTCCACTGGCATCATAATGAAGGAAACTTCCACCGGCCGTGCAAAATCCAGGTCCACGATCCCGGTGACCAGTTCCTGGGGATGGAGGATGTATCCTCTCCCGTTGTTCAGGATGTCCCGGGGTTCGCTGAGGAAGAATTTCCTTCCGTTGGGCGCCGCACTGTAATACCGTTCCTGGGCTTCCTTGCCCGCAGCCAGCCAGTCCTCATTGGGCCGGGAGATCCCGGTTTTCCCGAAGCTTACCAGACTGGGCCGCAGGGTAGTCCGCCGCAGCAGCACAGCCAGCCGTTTGTCCGTGGATGTGTCATTCACATGATGGAAGAACAGCCGGACCGGCCCTTCCACCGTATCCCGGTACATAATCCCGGTTTTCCCCACCATTTCCGGACTGTCCGAAAAAATCAGCTTGGGTCCGTCATGGGTGATGGTTCCCTTTACTTCCTGATAGGACGGCACCCCGTCCTGCCAGGCCAGATCCTGCACCGAGGCCTGCGCTCCCAACGGGAACAGCAGAGCCAGGCCGGCGCAGAGCCAACTCCAGATTGATTGACGATACTGCAACAATGGCCCCTCCTGTATTTAAAAGTCTGTTTGCAAGAAACATATTCCTTATTCTATCACAAAATCCTGATATGCTTGTTATTTTCAGAAATTATCAAAAAGTCCGCTTTTTTCCCTTGTATAAAGCATGGCAAGCCGCTATAATATGAAATATAGGATTTATTTATAAGAACCGTTTATGAAATCATGGCGTCATGATTTTTATCAGAAAGGAAGTTGCCTATGAAAGTCCGTACCATGCAGGCCGATCCCAGCGGCAACGTCACTTTATATGTGCTGGATCCGGTCCCACAGAAAGACCGCAAGGAACTGAACCGCCAGTTGCTGACTCTCCACCCTTCCGTGGAACAGGCAGGCTGTCTGTCCATCAAAGAAGGGCAGCCCCAGGTGGAAATGATGGGAGGGGAATTCTGCGGCAATGCCACCCGTTCGGCAGGTGCCTGTGCCCTTTACTTCAATGGGGAGAAGGAAGGAGAATTCCAGGTCACCTGCAGCGGCTGTCCCGTCCCGCTGCCCGTCCGGGCCAAAAAAGTCCGGGAGAACCTGTACGAGGCCAGCGTCCAGCTGCCCCCGCCCCTGTCCATGAAAAAAATCCGCCTGTCCTACGAACGGGAAAGCGTGGAATGTCAGGAAGTGGTGTTTCCCGGAATCACCCACTATGTGTATTTTACCCTGAATGTGGATGAAGTGGACCAGGACCAGCTGTTCTATTCCCTCCAGCGGGAAATTTCCCGGGGAGAGGAACCGGAGGCCTACGGCCTGATGCTGGTGGAAATGAGCACCCTGAAAGTGATCCCCATTGTGTATGTTTCTGCCACCGGTACCCTTTACCATGAAAACAGCTGTGGCAGCGGGTCCGCTGCCGTGGCTGCGGCCCTGACCCAGCGGCAGAAACGGTCCCTGGCGGCCACTCTCCAGGAACCGGGCGGACGTATCGACATCGAAACGGACTGGCAGGCTGAAAAGCTGGTTTCCATTACCATCGGAGGCCCTGTCCGGCTGGGACCGGAAACCCTGGAGGATACAGAGAAACCCTGATTCAGAGGCTCTTTCCCTCTTGACAACATTTCAAAACCCATGATAGAATATTTTTGTTGTGATATCCATCACGCTTGCCGAAGTGGCGGAATTGGCAGACGCACTTGACTCAAAATCAAGCGCCCTAAAAGCGTGCCGGTTCGAGTCCGGCCTTCGGCACCAATTGAAAAGACGAAAGAGATTGTTGTTAAGGCAACAATCTCTTTTTTTGGTTCTTTGTCAAATATTGGGGTAAGCTCCAATTCATCTACCACACACGGACGTG
>OLFS01000150.1_pt1 | contig 68842 bp, 56 predicted proteins | sample 1605491 | NCBI WGS metagenome assembly OLFS01 (sample SAMEA3888921, study PRJEB22519) | human gut metagenome | biome: human gut; feature: human-associated habitat; material: faeces | place: Denmark | collected 2011 | reverse complement strand
CCCGCCACAAAGGCCCAGCAGTGGTGGCGAGCGGTCGGATGTTGGCGCTTGATCTCGTTGACCCACCCCTTGGCCGCCTCGACGGTCGGGGTGTGGGCGATCAGGGTAATGAAGCGACTCTTCTTTATCTCTTCGGTCAACTCCAGCGGGGCAGCCGGAATGGAGTACGCTGCCGCCATCAGAGCCCTGCTTGTCTGGTCATGTTCTCCACCCCGTTGGCGTGCAGCACCACGTTGTCTTCGATGCGGATGCCGCCGAACGGACGCAGCGCCTCCACCTTGTTCCAGTTGACCCGTTTGCCCTGTTCGCCCTGACGCAGCGGCTCCAGCAAACTGTCGATGAAGTAGAGGCCCGGCTCGATGGTGAACACCTGACCCACATCCATCACCCGGGTACAGCGCAGATAGGGGAACAGCTCGGGCGCCGCCAAATGGGTGCCGCGCTCATCCTGCATGAAACCACCCGCATCGTGCACCTGCAAACCGAGGAAGTGGCCGAGGCCGTGAGGGAAGAAGACGTTGGTCACCCCGGTGTTGATCATCTCGTCTACCGACATGTCCACCAGCTCGGTGGCTTGCAGCAGGCGCGCCAGCTTGTGGTGCATCTGCAGGTGCAGCTCGCTGTAGCGGCGTCCCGGTTTGATCTCCTTGATGATCTCCTGCTGCTGCTCGTCGAGGGCTGCAATCAGATCGGCGAACTCGCCGCGCCGCCACGCCCAGGTGCGGGTGATGTCGGAGGCATAACCGTGAAAATCGACGCCGGCATCGATCAGGAAAGAGTGGCGCTCCGCATCGGGCACCCGCAAGGCGGACAAATGGGTGTAGTGAAGGATGGCAGCGTTGCGGTTGATGGCGACGATATTACCGTAGGGCGCCTCATTGGCCCCCTGCCCGACCGCCTTCATGTAGGCCAGATTGATCTCGAACTCGCTCGCCCCCGCCATAAAGGAGTCCTTGGCGGCGATATGGCCGCGCACCCCGATCCGGTTCGCCTCGCGCAGACACTCCAGCTCGTAGGGGGTTTTGTAGGCGCGGTGATAGTGCAGGTAGTTGAGCACCGCCTCCGGATTGGGCTGGGTCAGCCCCAGCAGCTCGGCCACTTCCAGATGGCCACCCAGATAGGCCCACTCCTGCTTGTTGGCAGGTAGATGGTCGGCCACCTGTTCCGGCCGGGTCAGGAAACGGATATCGAAGAACTCGACCCAGAAGGCATTGGGCAGATCCGCTACTTTGTGCCAGAAATCCACCGGGCGGTAGAACAGCAGGATTGGTTTGTTCACCCCGTCCACCAGCAGCCAGCAGTGGGGATTGTCCAGCACCGGCAACCAGGCCTTGAAGTGGGGGTTTACCTTGAACGGGTAATCCTGATCATCGAGGAAGATGCGGTGAGTCTGGCCGGCGTGGATGGCAAGTCCGCTGAGCCCCTGTTGTTGCAGAATGTCGCGGGTGCGCTGCTGCAAGGTATCGAGGTGCTGGGCAAAAAGTTGGCTGTAGCTGCTCATGGCGTCCTGCTCCGAGGTGAATGTGATTGCAGCATAACATCAAGCGCTTGGCGGCTCGACCCGTCAAGCTGCCGCTTCGTGAGGTAACGCATACGTTACAAACGTGTTTGTTATCAACACAAAACCAATCATTAACAAATCAAAAACAATTCAATACACTGCCGGTAGATACATGAAGTCAGGGATTACTCATGGACAACCTCTGCCTGTGGCAACCGGATCCGCTCGGGATGCAGCAATCCAACCTCTACCGTTTTATGGCGGAGGTGAACCGTTTCCACGGCTTGCAGTTGCAGAACTACCCGCAGCTTTATCAATGGTCGGTGGAGAAGACCACACGTTTCTGGCCGCTGGTGTGGCAGCACTGCGGCGTCAAGGGCGAACTCGGCAACATAGTGGCGGAGAACCGTCAGGATATGCAGCGCACCCGCTGGTTCCCCGACAGCCGCCTCAACTTCGCCGAAAACCTGCTGCGCCGCCAGGACGAGAGCCCGGCTATCATCTCCCGCATCGAAGGTAGCCCAAGTCGCACTCTGAGCTGGGGTGAACTGGGGGAACAGGTTGCCCGGCTGGCTCAGTGGCTGCGTCATCAGGGGATTGGTCGTGGCGATGTGGTTGCCGCCTATCTGCCCAATATTCCGGAAACCGTGGTTGCCATGCTGGCAACCACCAGCCTCGGGGCGATCTGGACCTCCACCAGCCCCGACTTTGGCGAGGCCAGCGTGGTGGAGCGCCTCGGCCAGACCCAACCACGAGTGCTGTTTGCAGTGGATGGCTATCGCTACAACGGCAAGGCTATCGACATTCAGCAGAAAGTCGCCAGCGTGGTGAGCCAGTTAGGCAGCATAGAGCAGACGGTGATGATCCCCCTGCTCGGCAACCCGCTGCAGCTTGGCCACGACTGGCAGCAAGTGCTGGCAAGCCAGCCGGACGCCAGCCTCCAGTTCGAGCCGATGGCCTTCAATGACCCGCTCTATATCCTCTATTCATCCGGCACCACCGGCAAACCCAAGTGCATCGTGCACGGCATCGGCGGCACCCTGCTGCAACACCTGAAAGAACACCAGCTGCACTGCGACATCAAACCGGGGGAGCGAATTTTCTACTTCACCACCTGCGGCTGGATGATGTGGAACTGGCTGGTGAGCGCGCTCGCCTCCGGCGCCACCCTGGTGCTCTACGACGGCTCGCCGTTTTACCCGGACGGCAATGTGCTGTGGGATCTCGCCCGTGACGAGCAGGTCAGCTTGTTCGGTACCTCGGCCAAGTATCTCGATGCGCTGCACAAGCAGGGTTATGCCCCCATCAAGACCCACGACTTGCCGCACTTGCGGCTGATCTGCAGCACCGGATCTGTGCTGTCGCCGGAGGGGTTCGACTACGTCTATCAGCAGATAAAGCAGGATGTGCAGCTCAGCTCCATCTCAGGCGGCACCGATATCTGCTCCTGCTTTGTCATCGGCAACCCGCTCAGCCCTGTCTATCGCGGCGAGAGTCAGGGGCGCGGCCTCGGTCTCGCGGTGCAGGTATTCAACGAGGCGGGCCAGCCGGTGCAGGGGGAGAAGGGCGAGCTGGTCTGCACCAAGCCGTTCCCGGCCCAGCCCATCTACTTCTGGGGCGACGAGAATGGCGACAAGTACCATGCCGCCTACTTCGAACGGTTCGACAACATCTGGTGCCACGGCGACTGGATCGAGCTGACCCCGACCGGTGGCATTCTGTTCTACGGCCGCTCCGACGCCACCCTCAACCCGGGCGGCGTGCGCATCGGCACCAGCGAGATCTACCGCTATGTCGAACAGCTGGACGAGGTGGAGGAGAGCATCGTCATCGGCCAGCAGTGGCAGCAAGACGAGCGGGTGGTGCTGTTCGTCAAGCTCAAGGTGGGTTGCAAGCTGGATGAGCCGCTGCGCGAGCGGATCCGCCAGCAAATAAAGCAGCACTGCACCGCCCGCCACGTGCCCGCCCGCATCCTGCAGGTGGATGCCATCCCCCGCACCAAGTCAGGCAAGATTGTCGAACTTGCAGTGCGGGAAGTGGTACACAACCGGCCGGTCAACAACACCCATGCCCTCGCCGATCCCGAGGTGCTTAACCAGTATCGCAACCGACCTGAACTGGCCAGCTGATGACAAACTCACATCTATCCGAGGCGCCGCAAGGCGCCTCTCTTTTGCCCGTTTTGTGATGAAGAGCTTTTACTCGAGATCTGTTAAACAAATGTTTTAAATAGGTGTTGAAAATGTCTCCTTTTGGATCAATAGTGAGCCTCGCCCCCTGCTGGGGATTAAGGAGCACCACTCCCCACTGAGTGGGAACAAGGAGACACTCTCATGATCTACCAAGGCGAAACCCTGTCGGTCAGCTACCTCGAAAACGGCATTGCCGAGCTGAGGTTTGATGCCCCGGGTTCAGTCAACAAGCTGGATCGCGCTACCCTGCTCTCCCTGAGCGAAGCGATCGCCGCATTACAACAAGAACGTGAACTAAAAGGTCTGATCCTCACCTCCGGCAAAGACGCCTTTATCGTCGGTGCCGACATTACCGAATTCCTGGAACTGTTCGATCTGCCGCAAGAAGATCTGCTCGGCTGGCTGAAAAAGGCCAACGACATCTTCAATGCCATCGAAGATCTGCCGGTTCCGACCCTCTCCGCCATCAAGGGCCACGCCCTGGGCGGCGGCTGCGAGACCATTCTCTCCACCGACTTCCGTCTGGCTGACACCAGCGCCAAGATTGGCCTGCCCGAGACCAAACTCGGCATCATGCCGGGCTTTGGCGGCACAGTCCGTCTGCCGCGGGTGATCGGCGCCGACAACGCGCTTGAGTGGATCACCACCGGCAAGGATTACCGTGCCGATGACGCCCTCAAGGTGGGCGCCATCGATGCCGTGGTCGCCCCGGACGCACTGCAGAGCGCTGCGCTGCAGATGATCAAGGACGCCATCGCGGGCAAGCTGGACTGGCAGAGCCGTCGCGCAGCCAAAAAAGCCCCGCTGCGCCTCTCCAAACTGGAAGCCATGATGAGCTTCACCACCGCCGCCGGCATGGTTGCCGCCGTAGCGGGCAAACACTATCCGGCGCCGATGACTGCGGTGAAAACCGTCGAGGCCGCCGCAGGCATGGGCCGTGACGAGGCTCTGGTGGCCGAGGCACAGGGCTTTATCAAGCTGGCCAAGACCGATGTCGCCAAGGCACTGGTTGGTATCTTCCTGAACGATCAGCACATCAAGGCGCTGGCCAAGAAGGCGGCCAAGCAGGCGAGCAAGGCCACTGGCCACGCCGCCGTACTGGGAGCCGGCATCATGGGTGGCGGCATCGCCTACCAGTCTGCCAGCAAGGGCATTCCGGCGGTGATGAAAGACATCAACGAGAAGGCGCTGGCACTTGGCATGGGCGAAGCCACCAAGCTGCTCAACGGCCAGCTCGAAAAGGGCCGCATCGATGGCATCAAGATGGGCCAGGTGCTCTCTGCCATCACTCCGACCCTCAGCTATGACAACGTCAAAGGCGTGGACGTAGTGGTCGAAGCCGTGGTCGAGAACCCGAAAGTGAAGACCGCCGTACTGGGCGAAGTGGAAGGGATTATTGGCGAAGACGCCGTGCTCGCCAGCAACACCTCCACCATTCCCATCTCCCTGCTGGCCAAGGGGCTGAAGCGCCCGCAGAACTTCTGCGGCATGCACTTCTTCAACCCGGTGCACCGCATGCCACTGGTGGAGATCATCCGCGGCGAGCAGACATCCGATGAAACCATCAACCGCGTGGTGGCCTACGCCGCCGCCATGGGCAAGTCCCCGGTTGTGGTCAACGACTGCCCAGGCTTCTTCGTCAACCGGGTGCTGTTCCCCTACTTCTTCGGCTTCAACAAGCTGGTTGCCGATGGCGCCGACTTCGCCGCCGTCGACAAGGTAATGGAGAAAGAGTTCGGCTGGCCCATGGGCCCCGCCTATCTGTTGGATGTAGTCGGTATCGACACCGGTCACCATGCCGGTGACGTGATGGCGCAGGGCTTCCCGGCGCGCATGAGCAAGGAAGGTCGCACCGCCATCGACGTGATGTACGAAGTGAACCGCTTCGGTCAGAAGAACGGCAAGGGCTTCTACGCCTACGAGCAGGACAAGAAGGGCAAACCGAAGAAGGTGGCCGACGCAGCTAGCTACGAGCTGTTGGCCCCCATCGCCAAGCCGAAACAGGATTTCGACAAGGACGCCATCATCGCTCGCATGATGATCCCGATGATCAACGAGGTGGTGCTCTGTCTGGAAGAGGGCATAGTCGCCACGCCAGCCGAAGCCGACATCGCGCTGGTCTACGGTCTGGGCTTCCCTCCCTTCCGCGGCGGCGTGTTCCGCTATCTGGACACTATCGGTCTGGATCGCTACGTGGCCATGGCCGACCAGTATGCCGACTTGGGCCCGCTCTACCGCGTCAGCGACAAGCTGCGTGAAATGGCAGCCCAGGGCAAAACCTTCTACTGATTGCGGAAAGGAGATCCATTCATGAAAGACGTAGTCATTGTCGACTGTATCCGGACCCCGATGGGCCGGTCCAAGGGCGGCGCCTTCCGCAACGTGCGTGCAGAAGATCTGTCCGCGCACCTGATGAAATCCATCCTGCTGCGCAACCCCAACCTCGACCCGAACGAGATCGAGGATATCTACTGGGGCTGCGTGCAGCAGACCCTGGAGCAGGGCTTCAACATCGCCCGCAACGCCGCGCTGCTGGCCGGCATTCCGAAGCAGGTGGGGGCGGTCACCGTCAACCGTCTGTGCGGCTCCAGTATGCAGGCGCTGCATGATGCTTCCCGCGCCATTCAGGTGGGTGATGGGGATATCTTCATCATCGGCGGCGTCGAGCACATGGGTCACGTGCCGATGAGCCACGGCGTTGACTTCCATCCCTGCATGGCCAAGTCGGTGGCGAAAGCCTCCGGCATGATGGGGTTGACCGCCGAGATGCTCGGCAAGCTGCACGGCATCAGCCGTCAGCAGCAGGACGAGTTTGCCGCCCGCTCCCATCGCCGTGCCCACGCGGCAACCGTGGAAGGACGTTTTGCCAAGGAGATCGTCGGGCTGGAAGGCCATGACGCCAGCGGCGCCCGCTTCTTCTACGACTATGACGAGGTGATCCGTCCGGAGACTACGGTCGAAACTCTGAGCCAGCTGCGCCCGGTGTTTGACCCGGTCAACGGCACCGTCACCGCCGGCAGCTCCTCGGCCCTGTCCGATGGCGCCGCCGCCATGCTGGTGATGAGCGCGGATCGCGCCAAGGCCCTCGGCCTCACGCCGCGCGCCAAGGTACGTGCCATGGCTATCGCCGGCTGTGACGCCGCCATCATGGGTTACGGCCCGGTACCGGCCACCCAGAAGGCGCTCAAGCGTGCCGGTCTGACTGTCGGTGATATCGACCTGTTCGAGCTGAACGAGGCGTTTGCCGCCCAGTCCCTGCCCTGCGTGAAGGATCTGGGTCTGCAGGATCTGGTGGACGAGAAGGTAAACCTGAACGGTGGCGCCATTGCGCTGGGCCACCCGCTCGGCTGCTCTGGCGCCCGCATCTCCACCACCCTCATCAATCTGATGGAGGAGAAGGATGCCACCCTGGGGGTTGCCACCATGTGTATCGGTCTGGGTCAGGGCATCGCCACCGTGTTTGAACGGGTGTGATAACCAGCCGGATCGACGGGATGCACTACTGAGAGTTGTCCCTTTTCGGGGCCAGTCTGACTGGCCCCTTTTCAAGTCTGTGACGATCGCCACACGGGGTGCTCGTCAGTGGTCAGAAGCTGTCTGTTGGCCGTCCCGTTTGGGTCGGCCTTTTTTCGTTTTAATCTTATCAATAGGCTGTTATTGCCTTAAACCTCACATTAGATAGGGGGCTTGCTTGCTTTTTACTCCCCCGACAGGTTCAATCTGCACAAAAAAATGGGTGGATGCACATACATATGTCAATGAGCAAACAACTGCTGATCGTCGATGACGACCAAGAGATCCGCGAGCTGCTCAATGAGTACCTGACCCGGGCGGGCTTTCAGGTATTGACGGCGGCGGAGGGCAACGAGATGCGCCAGCAACTCGCCCAGCACAGCCCGGACCTGATTATTCTGGACATCATGATGCCCGGCGAGGACGGTTTTACCCTCTGCCAGCAGATCCGTCGTGACTCCCAGGTGCCCATCATCATGCTGACCGCCGCCTCCGACGAAGCGGATCGGGTGATCGGCCTGGAACTCGGCGCCGACGACTATATCGCCAAGCCGTTCAGCCCCCGCGAACTGCAGGCCCGCATCAAGGCGCTGCTGCGCCGCGCCGAATTCCGCCAGCCGGAAAAAGAGAAAGAGCCGAGCCGCCGCCTGCGTTTTGCCGAGTGGACCCTCGACACCCTGAGCCACCAGCTGACCCATGATGATGGCAGCCTGCTGGATCTCTCCGGCAGCGACGCCATGCTGCTCGGCATGTTCCTGCAACAGCCCGGCGTGGTGCTGGATCGCGACACCATCTCAGATGCCACCCGCGGCCGTGAAAGTCTGCCGATGGAGCGCGGTATCGACGTACAGATCAGCCGTCTGCGCCAGAAGCTGGGCGACAACGGCAAGAGCCCGCGCATCATCAAGACCATTCGCGGCAGTGGCTACATGCTGATTGCCGAGGTGCACGAGCTGCCATGAGCAACAAGTGGTCCTGGGGGGCGCTGGTGCCCCGCTCCCTGTTGTCACGGATGATCCTGCTGCTGTTGCTGGCCATCCTGCTCTCCCAGACCATTCTGACCGGCATCTGGATGCAGCAGATCCAGAAGCGGGAGCTGGAGGGGATGCTCAGCACCACCCGCAACCTCGCCATGTCTGCCGCTTCCACCGTCAACTTCTTCAAATCCCTGCCGCTGCAATATCGCCATATCGCGCTGGACCAGCTGCGCAACATGGGGGGCAGCCGCTTCTTCGTCTCGCTCAACGAGGAAGAGATCCACATCAACGCCATCCCCGACAGCGAGCGCAAGACGCAGGTGCTGGAGGAGGTGCAGGGAGTGCTGACCCGCAAGCTCTCCGACGCCATGGCGATCAAGGTGGACTTCTCCCGCCCCGATGACCTCCATGTCTTCAACAACGACACCCTGCTGGCGGATCTCCCCTCCTCCTGGGCCCGCTACACCCTGTCGCTGGAGCCGCTCAATCCGCCGGTGCTGGTAACCCAGATCGAGATTGAAAAGGGGGAGTGGCTCTATCTGGCGGCCCTGCTGCCCGCCCCCTACATGACCCTCGACGATACCGTGATGCCGAGCAACCAGGTGCGTTTCATCGCCCTGATGACGGTGTTCCTCTGCTTCTTCACCTTTATGCTGGTGCGCTGGCAGACCCGCCCGCTGCGCCGTCTCGCCAAGGCGGCGGTGAATCTGGGCAAGGATATCGACCAACCTTCGCTCAAGGAGGAAGGAGCATCGGAAATCGTGGCGGCCACCCGCGCCTTCAACATCATGCAGCACCGCATTCGTCGCTATATCGACGATAGAGAGCGGCTGTTCAGCTCCATCTCCCACGACCTCAAGACCCCCATCACCCGGCTGCGGCTGCGGGTCGAACTGCTCGATGACGAGGTGCAAATCGCCAAGTTCAACAAGGATCTCGACGAACTGGAACTGATGGTGAAAGGGGCGCTGCAGACGGTCAAAGAGACCGACATTCACGAGAATATCGAGGAGATCGACATCAACGCCCTGCTTGAGCAGATGGCGGAGTCGATGAACCTGCACGACGAGCGGCTGACCATCGAAGGGCACTGCAAGTGGCCCTATCGCGGCAAGCTGCTGGCGCTCAAACGCTGCATCGGCAATCTGGTGGACAACGGCATCAAGTACGGCCAGCGGGTGCGCATCATCATCATGGATGACGAGGAGATGCTGATCCTCTTCATCATGGATGAGGGCCCCGGCCTGCCGGACGATCAGTTCGAGCGCATTTTCGAACCCTATTACCGGCTCAGCACGGATCAGACCGGCACCGGCCTCGGCCTTGGCATCGCCCGCAACATTGCCCACGCCCACGGTGGCGATCTGGTGCTGGAAAATCGTCCGCAAGGTGGCCTGCAGGCCACGCTCTCCCTACCAAGGCAGTAACCTTATGAAGTGGTTGTCTTTTTCTGTCATCGCCCTGCTCTCTGCTCCCGTTGCCGCCTCCCAGGTGGAGGTACTGCACTGGTGGACGTCCGGCGGCGAAGCGAAAGCGGTCGAAGTGCTCAAATCCGAGTGGACCAAACAGGGCAACCAGTGGAACGACTTTGCAGTGCAGGGCGGCGGCGGCAAGAGCGCCATGACGGTATTGAAGAGCCGGGCACTGGCGGCCAACCCGCCCGAAGCAGCTCACCTCAAGGGCTATGAACTCAAGGAGTGGGCCGGGCTGGGCTTTTTGCGCGATCTCACCCCCATGGCCGAACACCTCGGCTGGTACAGCCAGATGCCGCCCATGGTACGGGCCACCCTCAGCCAGAATGGCGCCCTGATGGCGGTGCCCACCGGCATCCACCGGGTCAACTGGCTGTGGCTAAACCGCAAGATCTTCGAGCGCAACAAGCTGACTCCACCCACTGACTGGGCCCAGTTTGTCACCGTCGCCGACCAGCTTAAAAAACGGGGCATCACCCCGCTCGCCATCGGTAACGAGCCCTGGCAGCTGGCGGTGTTGTTTGAAACGGTGGCGCTCGGTGAGGGCGGTAAAGAATTCTATCGCAAGGCGTTCCTCGAGCAGGACAGCGCCACCCTGACCGGCCCCGACATGGTGCGGGTGCTGACCCGCTTCCAGCAGCTGCGCGCCTATGTGCCGCAAAAATACGCCGGTCTGAAGTGGCATCAGGCCACCAATCTGCTGGAGAGCGGTGGCGCCGCCATGCAGCTGATGGGGGACTGGGTGAAGGGTGAACTGAGTGCCGGTAACTACCGACCGGGTGAGGATATCGCCTGCCTGCCGAGCCCGGGCAGCACCGGACTGTTCAGCTACAACCTCGACTCCATCGCCATGTTCAAACAACGGGATCCGGCCCAGCTGCAGGCGCAGGGCGATCTGGCCCAGCTGCTAATGACGCCGCAATTCCAGGAAGAGTTCAATCGGGTGAAGGGGTCTATTCCGGCGCTGACCAATCCCGACATGAGCAAGTTCGACCGCTGCGCCGTCCGTTCCTATCAGGACTTCCTGCTGGCGGAAAAGCAGGACAACCTGCTGCCCAGCATGGCGGAAGGGATGGCGACGCCGACCAATATGCGGCAGGCAATCCTCGATGTGCTGAGCAACTTCTTCAACGATCCCAAGGCCAACCCGGAGCAGACGGCGCTGCATCTGGAGCGGGCGATGCGCTCGACCCGCTGATCCGGGTACATTGCCAAACGGCAGAAATGACAAAGGCGGAATTGCTCCGCCTTTGTTGCTGAATCGTCATCCGATTCAGGATTGATCGTTCTCGTCCTCATCCTCGTCATAGTAATCGCTGAGCTCGATCCAGAGCCCCAACCCGACCATCACCATGGAGCCGAACCAGGTACCGGTATTCCCGATCGGGCTGCCCATCACTATCATGGCGAAGGACAAGAACCCCATGCCTGCATAGGCTTGTAATCTGCCGTAGGAGACCTGCATATTCACCTCCTTGTTGAATATGGTTCAATTTTTATATTACTCGTCCGGCGCAAGCTGGATAGGGCCGAATAACATTTCGGTTACATATGCTGGTTGATGGGGCGTTTGTTTGATTATTTTTTAGCCCTGAGTATCATTGGCAGCCGAATAGGTTGAAGGTTGATAATAGATGAGTGATTTATTCTGCGAGGCGACCCACGAGTTGGACGCAATCGGGCTTCGTTGCCCGGAACCCGTTATGATGGTTCGCAAGAAAGTGCGGCTGATGGCGGATGGCGAGACCCTGCTGGTCAGTGCCGACGATCCTTCAACCACCCGCGACATCCCCAGTTTCTGCCGCTTTATGGATCACACCCTGGTCGCCAGCGAGACAGAGCAGGCCCCCTACCGCTATCTGATCCGCAAGGGTCAATAAGCCCCCGTACCGGAGCACTCCATGACAACCATTACCCGAATCGGCACCACCCAGCGTTGGTCAGACGTGGTCATCCACAATGGCACCCTCTACGTGGTGGAAGTGCCCGTCAGCGAAGAGGCCGACATCCACCAGCAGACCCGCGAAGTGCTGGCAAGCCTGCAACGCCTGCTGGAAGCCAACGGCTCCGGCGTCGACAAGATCCTGATGGCCAACATCTATCTCAAAGACATTGGCGATATCGCCGCCTTCAACGAGCAGTGGGATGCCTGGATCCCGGCTGGCACCGCACCCGTGCGCGCCTGTGTACAAGCCCGTCTGGCCCACGAAGGCTACAAGGTCGAAGTGCAGCTGACAGCGGCGGTCTAAGAGGCGCTTATCCCCCTCATCCCCGCCCCTTCTCCCACGAGGGGAGAAGGGAGCAAGCAACAAGGCGCCATTGCTCGCCACGGCGCCAATAGAAAGGCCCCGCCATCACTGGCGGGGCCTTTTCGTTACCGAAACCTGAGCGACTTAGGCGGTCGGGGTCAGGGTAATGGTCACGCGGCGGTTCTGGGCTTTGCCAGCGGCGGTGCTGTTGGTAGCAACCGGCTGATCCGGGCCCACGCCGGTGGTGGAGATGCGGCTGCCTGCTACGCCCTGACCAATCAGCTGGGCGGCAACGGCATCGGCACGATCGCGGGAGAGCTTCATGTTCAGATCGCGGGAACCGGTGCTGTCGGTGTGACCGACCACGTTCAGGCGGGTCTTGTCGAACTCGGCAACCACCATGGCCACGCCGGAGAGGGTGTTGGCTCCGGCCGCTTTCAGCTGGGAGCTGGAGCTGTCGAAGGTGACGTTGTTCGGCATGTTGAGGATCAGCTCATTGCCATTGCGGGTCACGCTGACGCCGGTGCCTTGCAGCTTCTCGCGCAGCTTGGCTTCCTGCACGTCCATGTAGTAGCCGATACCGCCACCCAGGGCCGCGCCGGCAGCAACGCCGGTCAGGATGCCCTTCTTGCGGTCACCCTTGCTGGAGGAGAGCGCACCTACGGCCGCACCGGCAGCGGCGCCAGCCAGCGCGCCCCAGGCACCTTTGGAGGTCTGGGATTCACCTGTGTAGGGGTTGGTGGTACAGCCGCTCAGGGCAACGGTCAGTGCCAGAGCAGGCACCAGGATCTTGGCTCGCATGAAAAAACCTCTGTGAAAACAATCCGGCACCATGCCGGGGGCCGGATTGTAACGCGCTGGCACGCCATTGTCTGACGCAAGCCTGAACAGACGGCGAGAGTGGTGTTTTTTTGGCCAATCGGCGGGTCGTCAGCGCGGTAACTGACACTCGGCGTGGCAAGGACAGCTGACCAGATGATCGTTCACCATCCCCACCGCCTGCATAAAGGCGTAACAGATGGTGCTGCCGACGAAGTTGAAGCCGAGCTTCTTGAGCGCTTTCGACATGGCATCCGACTCCGGCGAGGTCGCCGGAATATCGCCGTTGCCCTGCCGCTGGTTGACGATGGGGGCGCCGCCGACAAAGCCCCACAGGTAGTCGGCGAAGTCGATCCCCTGCTCCTGCAACGCCAGATAAGCGCGGGCATTTCTGATGATCGACTGCACCTTGAGCCGGTTGCGAATGATGCCGCAGTCCTGCATCAGCCGCTCCACATCCTGCTCGTCGAAGCGGGCAATCTGCACCGGATCAAAGTCGGCATAGGCGCGGTAATAGCTCTCGGTGCGCTTGAGGATGGTGATCCACGACAGCCCCGCCTGCTGGCCGTCGAGGCAAAGCTTGGCAAACAGCTCACGCGAGTCATAGACCGGCCTGCCCCACTGTTTGTCATGGTATTCAATGTATTCCGGGTCTTTGGTCACCCAGGCGCAGCGCAGTTCCATTTCCTCTCCCTCGTTATTTCAGCGGTTTGCCCGACCCTGCCCACTCTGCAGGCGGCACTGCTCACATCATATACCGGACATCCCGCCCGACCAGCCACAGCGCAGCACCATCCCGCGAATCCGCTGCAATTTCGCCTATTATCCGACCATGCCAGACGGTATACTCCCTCGGTTCACATTCAGCAAATCTTGCTCTGATTTTCACTTCGCGCGAAAAAAATTATGCAAAAATTCGATGTCAAAACCTTTCAGGGCCTGATCCTGCAGCTGCAGGACTATTGGTCCCGCCAGGGCTGTACCATCATTCAGCCGCTGGATATGGAAGTGGGTGCCGGTACTTCCCACCCCATGACCTGTCTGCGTGCCCTGGGCCCGGAGCCCATCGCCTGCGCCTACGTGCAACCGTCCCGCCGTCCGACCGACGGCCGCTACGGTGAAAACCCGAACCGCCTGCAGCACTACTACCAGTTCCAGGTGATCATCAAGCCTTCCCCCGACAACATTCAGGAACTCTATCTGGGCTCCCTGAAAGAGCTGGGCATGGATCCTGAAATCCACGACATCCGCTTCGTGGAAGACAACTGGGAAAACCCGACTCTGGGTGCCTGGGGTCTGGGTTGGGAAGTGTGGCTGAACGGCATGGAAGTGACGCAGTTCACCTACTTCCAGCAGGTCGGCGGCCTCGAGTGCAAGCCGGTCACCGGCGAGATCACCTACGGTCTCGAGCGTCTGGCCATGTACATTCAGGGCGTGGACAGCGTCTACGATCTGGTCTGGTCTGACGGCCCGCTGGGCAAGACCACCTACGGCGACGTGTTCCACCAGAACGAAGTGGAGCAATCCACCTACAACTTCGAACACGCCGATGTGGAGTTCCTGTTCCACTGCTTCGAGCAGTACGAGAAGGAAGCCCAGAATCTGCTGGCACTGGAAAAACCGCTGCCGCTGCCTGCCTACGAGCGCATCCTCAAGGCCGCTCACTCCTTCAACCTGCTGGATGCCCGCAAGGCCATCTCGGTCACCGAGCGTCAGCGCTACATCCTGCGCATTCGCACCCTGACCAAGGCCGTGGCAGAGGCATACTACGCCTCCCGCGAAGCGCTGGGCTTCCCTATGTGTCAGCGCAGTGAGAACAAGCAAGGTTAAGGAACGGACATGGCACAACATACATTTCTGGTAGAGATCGGTACTGCTGAGCTGCCGCCCAAAGCCCTGCGCTCCCTGGCCGAAGCCTTTGCCGACAACTTCAAAGCCGAACTGACCAAGGCCGATCTGGCCTTCGGCGACGTCGAGTGGTTTGCCTCACCGCGCCGTCTGGCGCTGAAGGTAAGCGGGCTGGCCGGCGAACAGCCGAGCAAGAGCGTCGAGAAGCGCGGCCCGGCCGTGGCGCAGGCGTTCGATGCCGAAGGCAAGCCGACCAAGGCTGCCGAAGGCTGGGCCCGTGGCAACGGCATAACCGTTGAGCAGGCCGAGCGTCTGGTCACCGACAAGGGCGAGTGGCTGGTTCACACCGCCAAGGTCGAAGGCCGTCCGGCCAAAGAATTGCTGGGCGAACTGGTTGCCTCCGCACTGGCCAAACTGCCGATCCCGAAAATGATGCGCTGGGGCGACAAGACCATCCAGTTCGTGCGTCCGGTCTTCACCGTGACCCTGCTGCTGGATGGCGAGCTGGTTCCTGCCCACATTCTGGGTATCGACTCTGCCCGCACCCTTCGCGGTCACCGCTTTATGGGCGAGAGCGAGTTCACTATCGACAACGCCAGCCAGTACCCGCAGATCCTGCAGGAGCGCGGCATGGTGATTGCCGACTTCATGGCGCGCAAGGCCAAGATCAAGGCTGACGTCGAAGCGGCCGCTGCCGCCTTCGGTGGCGTGGCCGATCTGGACGATGCCCTGCTGGAAGAAGTGACCGCACTGGTCGAGTGGCCGGTGGTGCTGACCGCCAACTTCGAAGAGAAGTTCCTGGCCGTGCCGGCTGAAGCGCTGGTTCACACCATGAAGGGTGACCAGAAGTACTTCCCGGTCTACGACAAGAACGGCAAGCTGCTGCCGAAGTTCATCTTCGTCACCAACATCGAGTCCAAAGACCCGAGCCAGATCATCAGCGGCAACGAGAAGGTGGTTCGCCCCCGTCTCTCTGACGCCGAGTTCTTCTTCAAGACCGACCTCAAGCAGACTCTGGCCTCCCGCCTGCCGCGCCTTGAAACCGTGCTGTTCCAGCAACAGCTGGGCACCGTCAAGGCCAAGGTCGAGCGTATCGAGACCGTCGCCGGCTTTATCGCCGAACGTATCGGTGCCGACGTAGCTCAGGCCAAGCGTGCCGGTCTGCTCTCCAAGTGTGACCTGATGACCAACATGGTCGGCGAGTTCACCGACACCCAGGGTGTCATGGGGATGCACTACGCCCGTCACGATGGCGAAGACGAAGCAGTGGCCGTGGCCCTCAACGAGCAGTACATGCCGCGCTTTGCCGGTGATGCCCTGCCGTCCGGTCTGGTTGCCTGCGCCGTCGCGCTGGCCGACAAGTTCGACACCCTGGCCGGTATCTTCGGCATCGGCATGCTGCCGAAAGGTGACAAGGACCCGTTCGCCCTGCGTCGCGCCGCCATCGGTGCCCTGCGCATCATGACCGAGAAGCAGCTGGACTTGGATCTGGTTGAACTGGTTGAAGAAGCGGTACGCGTCTACGGCGACAAGCTGACCAACAAAACCGTCGTTACCGACGTGGTCGACTTTATGCTGGGCCGCTTCCGCGCCGCCTATCAGGACGAAGGCATCGGTGCCGACGTGGTGCTGGCCGTACTGGCCCGCCGCCCGACCCGTCCGCTCGACTTCGATCGTCGCGTCAAGGCCGTCAGCCACTTCCGCACCCTGGATGCCGCACTGGCACTGGCTGCCGCCAACAAGCGCGTGAGCAACATTCTGGCCAAGGTCGAAGGCGAATTGCCGACTGCCGTCAAACCGGAACTGCTGGTCGATGCCGCCGAGAAGGCGCTGGCCACCCAGGTTGCCGAACTGCAAGCCGAACTGGCACCGCTGTTCGCCGCCGGTGACTATCAGGCTGCCCTCACCCGTCTGGCCGCCCTGCGCGAGCCGGTCGATACCTTCTTCAACGAGGTGATGGTGATGGCCGACGACGAAGCCCTCAAGGCCAACCGTCTGGCACTGCTGAACAACCTGCGCAACCTGTTCCTGCAAGTCGCGGATATCTCCCTGCTGCAGTGATATGGTTGGGTAAGTGATATTAAAAACGGCGCCACGAGGCGCCGTTTTTTAACTATTAACCAAGAGCCTATAAAATATAAATAATCACTCCCTTATATATTTATCAAAAACTCCAACTGTTTTTCTCTCAGTTAGAATTTTCCCACAATAGTTAGCAAAGCCATAAATAACTAGCAATTTAACAATCACATCATTAATTTCTTCTTGGTTTTTTGGTATCTTAATATCTTCAGCTATTAATAGCTGTCTATTCAATCGTTCAAATTCTAAAGCATGTGTATCTGCGACACTGGAAAAATCAACTATTAACTGCTTTAAATCAAGTGGGGCCGTTTCAATATAAATGCTTAAATACTTAGCAACAAATCTTTTTATTTCTCCAGCCTCATTTTTCTCAGACAAAGAAAGACCTGCAAAAAAACCAAAGCCCTCATTGATTTTCAATATGGCCTCATCAAACAAGTCGTACTTGTTCTTATGAAAATCGAATATCCTTTCATGAGCCTTGAATTTATTAGCTTCAACCAGCTCCTTCACCTTAATCTTGAACTGAAACCTAGCTGTAAAATAAGCAGCCAATGCTGTTATTATTGCAGGCCCTAATATTTTAACTGATTCCAATGCAACATCTTGCCAAGTCGTACTCATCACATCTCCTAACAATTAATTCAGAGATTACAATAAAAAATACTTTATCAAAAAGTTGAGATACCTATCTAGACCTAAACCAACGTTACAAGTCACTCATCACATACTTTCTTTAGATAGCTCGTAGGTTCGATTAGCCGTCAGGCGTAATCGGACGTTCGCGTAAATAGATTCTTCCGCCATAACGGCCAGCCTAATTCCACCCTCCGGTTGGCCGACACGGTTACACGGCAACAACCACAATCAAAACCTCTCGTTCGTCCGATTACGCTGCGCTAATCGAACCTACAGGGGGGAGATGAGCTGTTATCATTTGAGACAGTGCCCAGCGCCGCCACGCCCAATCAGAGGAACGTCATGGATATACCTGCCGCCCCGTCCCCCGCCATCTGCCAGCAATGTCAGGAGCAGGTGGATCTCGACTTCGATTTCACCATGGCCTTTCAGCCCATCGTCGATTGCAGCCAGCGTACCGTCTTCGGCTACGAGGCGCTGGTGCGGGGGCTCAACAACGAACCGGCGCAGAGCGTGATTGCCCGGGTCAACGACGACAACCGCTACCGTTTCGATCAGCTGTGCCGCATCAAGGCCATCGCACTGGCGGCCCGACTCGGGATGAAGGGGATGCTGAGCATCAACTTTCTGCCCAATGCGGTCTATCGCCCGGAGCGCTGCATCCGCACCACCCTGCAGGCGGCCCGCGAGCATCTCTTTCCCATCGAGCAGATCATGTTCGAGCTGACCGAGGTGGAGCAGGTGCAGGATAGCCAGCATCTTCGCGGCATCGTCGATCACTATCAGGCCCTCGGCTTCAAAACGGCGATCGATGACTTTGGTGCCGGTTACTCGGGCCTCAACCTGCTGGCCGATTTTCACCCCAACATCGTCAAGCTCGATATGCACCTGCTGCGCGGCATCGACCATGACCCGACCCGGCAAGCCATAGTGCGCCACTGTCTGGCGCTGTTTGCCGAGTTGCAGATCACCCCGCTGGCGGAGGGGATCGAAACCCGCGAAGAGATGGCCTGCCTGCGGGATATGGGCGTCAGCCTGATGCAGGGCTATCTATTTGCCCGCCCCGGCTTCGAAACCCTGCCGGAAGTGGATTTCGCCAGCCTGTAAGCAAGTCGGCCAGGGCAGCGCAAACATCCGGCTCCATTGCGCTGGATGACAAGCGGTTTAGCCTGCGCCACTGCTATGATGCTGGCACCTGTTCATCAACGACCGAGACATCATGAAACGCAAAACCATGGCCCTGCTGCTGGGCACCCATCTGCTGGTCGCGGCGGCAGGCTTTGCCGCCGGTGTCTATACCCTGCCGATCCTGATCGCGCCACCCGCACCTGATACCGAGCAGGTAGCGGCCAGCCAGCAGCAAGCGAGATTCCACGGCACCTTTCGCCGGGATCTGAAAGACAGCGATCGGCTGCACTGGGGGGAAGGCAAGGTGAGCATAGGGCCGGATGCCGTCAGCCTGATGGGCAAGCTGGCCCCCGGACCGGACTACCAGCTCTACCTCTCCCCCGAGTTTGTCGAGACCGAAGCCGATTTTGCCCGTCTCAAGGATCAGATGGTGCGAGTCGGGCCGGTGAAGACCTTCGACAACTTTATCGTGCCGCTGCCCGCCACGATCGATCCGGCCCGCTACAGCAGCGTGATCGTCTGGTGTGAAACCTTCGGCCAGTTCATCACCGCCGCCCGTTATCAGGATCTGCGTCCGGAGCAGTAACCTCGCCCCTGACCCGCACCATGAAAAAGGGCTGACATCGCTGTCAGCCCTTTGGCTATCCGCCCCTTCGTCATTAACGCTCCGGCTTGGTCATCTCCTGCAGCAGCTGATCGATGCAGCCCACTACCTGCTCTGAGTTCTGCTCGATCTCGCGATAGAGCGCCTCCGCCTCTTCATGCTTGTGCTGATTTTTCAGCTCGATAACCTGCTGGATCACCTGATGCAGTCTGGCGTGGGGGGCGGCCATCGCCCTGAAGGCCGGTTGATCGCCGCAGCATGCCTGCCCTTCACTGAAGTACCAGTGACCAAGGCGGCACTCCTTGTCACTGACCGCCTCGCTGCGCGACAGCCCCTCCTGCCCATCCAGATAGGCTCGGACACGGGTCTTCCAGCCCATGTGAGCGGCACGGGCGCGACTCAGCACCATCCGCACGTTGGAGCCATCCTGGAACTGTCCGGCCAGATCCCCCAGCTTGTCCACCAGGGTCGCCACATGGCTGGCGATATGGGCGGTATCCCGCGCCACCAGCGTGGTGGCCTGGGAGATCTCGTGGACGCTGACGATATTGCGGGTGATCTCGTCGCTCACCGAGGATTGCTCCTCCGAGGCAGCGGCGATCTGGGTGTTCATGTCGCGAATGCTGTTGACCGCCCCCTTGATCCGGCCTAGGGCTTCCCCCGCCTGATTGGCCCGCTCCACCGACTCCCCCGCTCGCGAGACGCTGTGTTCGATCATGGTCACCGTGGTGCCCACCGCCCGTTGCAACTGCTCGATGGTACCGCGGATCTCGGCGGTGGAGTGCTGGGTGCGCCCAGCCAGCGAGCGCACCTCGTCGGCCACCACCGCAAAACCACGCCCCTGTTCACCGGCCCGGGCCGCCTCGATAGCGGCGTTGAGGGCCAGCAGGTTGGTCTGCTCGGCGATGGACTGGATCACCGCCAGCACAGAGCCAATCTGCTCGCTGGCCTTGGCGACCTCTTTCACCGTGTTGCCCGCGCTGGCGATCTCCTCGGCCAGCTGTTCGATCATGTTGACGCTCTGCTGCACCACCTCATCACCGGTGACCGCCTGATTGTCCGCTTCGTTGGCCGCTTCGGCCGCCTGTGCAGTGTTGTTGGCCACCTCGTGTACCGTGCTGGTCATCTCGGTCATGGCGGTGGCGAGCTGGGTGGTCTGCTCCTGCTGGCGCGTCATGCTGCCAAGGTTGCCCGCCGCACTGCGCGATAGCCGCTCGCTCTCGCCAGCCAGCTCGCCCATAGTGGCGGTGAGCTGGCTGATGGTGTCGCGGATCTTGGCAACAAAGCCATTGAACGCCGACCCGAGGCGGCGGATCTCCTCCGGCCCCGCCACCGGCAGCTTGCTGCCGAGATCGCCGGAGCCATTGGCCAGCGCCTCCAGCGCCTTGACGCTGTCGAGCAGTGGTCGATTGATGCGATTGAGTGCAAACGCCATCACCATGGCAATCACCAGAACCCCTACCAGAGAGATGATCGCCATCTGCCAGCCCTGACGAGCCAGATCGGCCGCGACCAGACTGTGATCCCGGGTCAATTCGATGATACCGACCGCCTTGCCGGAGTAATCGCGCAGGGGGGCCGCCATCACCAGTAAATCACTCCCCTGCTGCGTCATATTGACGAAGCGTTCCTCACCGGCCAGTACCGGCTGATACCACTCCATCGCCTCACCAAGCCGGGATGTGCCAACCAGCGTCACCAGTTTGCCCTGCTCAAACAGATAGATGGCGAGCTGCACCTGCTTGTCCAGCAGTTGGCCAAACAGCTTTTCATCCAGAGCACGACCGAACTCCACCGAACCGACCGCCTGCCCGTTGAAGGTGACCGGCACGACCCCGCGCAAACCGGTACCAGCCACGCCAATCTCCAGCCCGCCAACGGCATGATGCTCGCGATTCACCTCAACCACAGTGGGGCGAATGGCAGAGAGGTCATCACCGTGTTTTTCAGGCTTGTGTACCCGATAAAGAGATGTTGCTGGCGGCAGGTGGAACTGGAACTGCTCGATCCCCTGCGCCTTGATGGCAGGCCAGAGCGGATCAAACAGATTGGCGAGGGCCTGCCAATCCTTGTCGGCCACCGCCTTGGCTGCATCCGGCCGCTGGGCGATCAGGGTCGCCGCCAGCACGGTTTCATGGCTGGTGTTTTTGATCACCGCTTCCACATTCTGGAGCTGGCTCCGCAGTGCAGCCTGCTCGGCCGCGAGCGCCCGCTGGCGATTTTCAAACAGATTAAAGGTAAGCAGTACCACGGCGAGCAATACGATGCCGCCGATTGCCAGCAGCGTGATCTGGTGACCCAGCTTGCGAGGGGGGAACATAAGACACCATCCTTGACAGTCATACCCAACCTACAGGATGGAACGGTTAAGTCGGGAGTCCATCAGAACTTAACCCTTTGTTGATATTGATCAAACGATTAACAAGCAAAATGCGAGGCAGCTCAAACGGGGGGAATATCCACCAGATAGAGGGCCATCCCCTGCTTCGTGAGAGGCCCTGCATCCAGCCAATAACCAACCCGCAGGCTGGCGAGCGGATTAACGAAAACGGTGCAGGTGGTAGTCGACATGGTAGTCGTTACCATTGCGGAACATGATGGAGTAGTTGAGGAACTCTCCGCTCTCGCTGTATGAGAGCGAGGTGAGCCGCAGGATAGGGGCCCCCGGCTCGATATGGAGCAGCTCGGCAGTAACCCGATCCGCCAGCACGGCACTGAAGCACTCATAGTTACCCGCAATCGCGATGCCGCACTCCCGTTCGATGTAGTCGAATTTGGACCCTTCCAGATGGGCGACCGACAGATTGCGAAACAGTCTGACCGGCATATAGCTCTCTTCCAGCAGCAGAGCCCGACCATCCACCAAGCGGATCCGGCTGGAATAATAGACGGATTCATTCACCTTCACCCTCAGCTGACTGGCGATGGCCGGTGGCGCAGGCATGGTGCGAAATTCCAACACCTGGCTGGTCAAAGTGCGCCCCTGCTCACGCATCAGTTCGGTAAACCCGCTCAGCCCTTTGGTCTCATGCTGGACATCCTTTTTCGTCACATAGGTGCCGCTGCCGTGGCGCCGCTCGACCAATCCCCACTCGATCAACATGTCTACCGCTTTGCGAATGGTCATGCGGGAGACGCCATACTGTTCTGCCAGCGCTTTTTCGCCCGGCAACACATCTCCCACCCGGCACTCGGCACCGTTTACCCTGATCCTGAGTCGATCAGCCACCGATTTATAGATCACTGCTAGACATCTCCTGTGGTCACAACGCCAACCATCTTATTCTTAATCAAGTGGCTAAATTGCTTAAAAACAATAACTTAACTTTCAACTAAAGCTGCAAGAACATCACAAAACCAAGAGGTACAACAATATCGCAAAAGTTAGACATCTTTGTCTAAATAACTGCATGCGTCAGATCACATTATTCCAAGATATTTCATGAGGTCTCTTTTTATCGTTGCTAATTTGCATCTGGCAACACCGGCAAGGATTCGATTAGCTATTTCAACCAAGGGACAATATATGCTCAGTCAAATTCAACGTTTTGGCGGAGCAATGTTCACTCCTGTACTGCTTTTTCCTTTTGCAGGTATGGTAGTAGGCATTGCAATTATGCTGAAAAACCCGATGTTTGTCGGTGAATCACTGGCAAACCCACAAGGATTATTCTTCCAGATCATCCATATTATTGAAGAGGGTGGCTGGACAGTATTCAGGAATATGCCGCTGATATTTGCCATTGGCCTGCCAATCGGTCTGGCAAATAAGGCTCAAGCCAGAGCCTGTCTGGCTGTATTGGTCAGTTTCATGACCTGGAACTATTTTATCAACGCCATGGGAATGACCTGGGGCAGTTATTTCGGGGTCGACTTCAGTCAGGATGTGGGGGGAGAAAGTGGCCTCGCCATGGTGGCGGGGATCAAAACCCTGGATACCAGCATCATAGGGGCCATCGTCATCTCCGGCATCGTGACGGCACTGCACAACCGCCTGTTTGATCGCCAACTGCCGGTCTTTCTCGGCATCTTTCAGGGCAGCTCCTTTGTCACCATTGTCGCCTTCTTCGTGATGATCCCCTGCGCCTGGCTGACCCTGCTTGGCTGGCCAAAAGTACAGATGGGCATCGCCTCCCTGCAGAATTTCATGCTGGTCTCGGGTCCGGTCGGGGTGTGGGTATACACCTTCCTCGAGCGGATTTTGATCCCGACCGGCCTGCATCACTTTATCTACGGCCCCTTCATCTTCGGTCCAGCGGCAGTAGAGGGGGGCATTCAGCTCTATTGGGCACAGCACATGCTGGAGTTCAGCCAGAGCACTCGCCCGCTGATTGAACAGTTCCCTCAGGGTGGCTTTGCCCTGCACGGCAACTCGAAGATTTTCGGTGCCATGGGGATTGCTCTGGCCATCTATGCCACGGCAGCCAAAGAGAACAAGGCCAAGGTGGCAGGCCTGCTGATCCCGGCCACCCTGACCGCCATTCTGGTCGGTATCACCGAGCCGCTGGAGTTCACCTTCCTCTTCATCTCGCCGCTGCTGTTTGCCATCCACGCCCTGCTGGCAGCCAGCATGTCGACTGTGATGTACCTGTTTGGTGTGGTCGGCAACATGGGTGGAGGTCTGCTCGACCAGTTCCTGCCGCAGAACTGGATACCCATGTTCCACAACCATGCGGGAATGATGTTCACCCAGATCGCTATCGGGTTGGTCTTTACCGGAATCTGGTTCCTGATATTCCGCGCGCTGATTATCAGACTCAATCTTAAAACACCGGGCCGGGAAGACAGTGAAATAAAGCTTTATTCCAAGTCAGATTATCAGGCAGCCAAAAACCAGCGTGGCAGTGATAGTGCAACACAAATTATCGACGCGCTTGGTGGAGTCAAAAATATACGCAGTCTGAATAATTGTGCCACCCGCTTAAGAATATCGCTGGTTAACAGCAAGCTAGCCGCTGCAGATGAGGAGTTTATTAAATTAGGGGCCCATGGTGTCGTCCGCCATGGCGATAGTATCCAGGTAATTATCGGTCTGCATGTACCTCAGGTACGTGAAAATATGGAATCGATTATGAACAACAGTCATCAACAATCGTCTTTAGTAATGGAGTCATGATCATGAAAAAATTCTCTGTAGTCATTGCCGGTGGTGGCAGCACTTTTACTCCTGGTATCGTTCTGATGTTGCTGGAAAATCAACATCGCTTCCCGCTCAAGGAGATCAAATTCTACGACAACGATGGTGCCCGTCAGGAGATCATCGCCGAAGCCTGCAAAATCTTGCTGAAAGAGAAGGCTCCCGAGATCGCCTTCAGCTATGGCACCGACCCCAAAGCAGCGTTTAGCGATGTAGATTTCGTCATGGCCCATATCCGGGTTGGCAAATATCCGATGCGCGAGCTGGACGAGAAGATCCCGCTGCGTCATGGCGTGGTCGGTCAGGAGACCTGCGGCCCGGGCGGTATCGCCTACGGCATGCGCTCCATCGGCGGAGTGCTGGAGCTGGTCGACTATATGGAGCAGTACTCACCCAATGCCTGGATGCTCAACTACTCCAACCCGGCCGCCATTGTGGCCGAAGCGACCCGTCGCCTGCGTCCCAACGCCAAAATCCTCAACATCTGCGACATGCCGATCGGGATCGAGGGGCGCATGGCCCAGATTGCCGGTCTCAAATCCCGCAAAGAGATGCGGGTACGCTACTACGGCCTCAACCACTTTGGCTGGTGGACCCGCATCGAGGATCTGGAAGGTAACGACCTGATGCCGAAGATCAAGGAGCACGTCGCCCGCCACGGCTATGTGCCCAATAGCGCCAGCCATGCCGAAGCAAGCTGGAACGATACCTTCGCCAAGGCAAAGGATGTATGGGCGCTCGACCCGGATACCCTGCCCAACACCTATCTGAAGTACTACCTCTACCCGGACTATGTGGTGGCCCACTCCAACCCGGAACACACCCGCGCCAACGAGGTGATGGAGCACCGCGAGAAGCAGGTCTTCACCGCCTGTACCGACATCGTCAAGGCAGGCAATTCAGCAGCGGGCGAGCTGGAGATCGATGAACACGCCTCCTATATCGTTGACCTGGCAACCGCCATTGCCTTCAACACCCAAGAGCGGATGTTGCTGATCGTTCCCAATCGCGGCGCCATCCCCAACTTTGACCCGGAAGCCATGGTCGAGATCCCCTGCCTGGTCGGCAGCAGCGGACCAGAGCCGCTGCAGGTGGGCAGCATCCCGCTGTTCCAGCAGGGCATGATGGGTCAGCAGGTCGCGGTCGAGAAACTGGTGGTCGAAGCCTGGGTCGAGCACTCTTACCAGAAGCTGTGGCAAGCGATCACCCTATCCAAGACAGTGCCCAGTGCCTCGGTAGCCAAGTCCATTCTCGATGACTTGATAGAGGCCAACAAAGCCTACTGGCCGGAACTGAAGTAAACCGCCCATAAACAAAAACCCCCTCGTGACAGAGGGGGTTTTTCGTTTTGGCAACGGGTGCGGATTAACGCAGCGGTTTGACCGAGCGACGGACGATCAGCTCGGGCTGTACCGTCATCGACTCCACTTCCAGCTCCTTGTTGCGGATCCGGCTGACCAGATGCTTCACCGCCAGCTGGCCCAGTTCGGCCTTCGGGTGGCGGATGGTGGTCAGCGGCGGGCTGGAGAAGCGCGCCATCTCCACATCGTCGTAGCCGATGATGGAGATATCGTCCGGCACCTTGACTCCCGCTTCCCAGGCAGCGCAAATCGCGCCGATCGCCATGGGATCGTCGAAGGCAAAGACCGCGGTCGGACGAGGCTGCAGGGCCAGGATGCGCTGCATGGCATCGAAGCCGCTCTGGCTCTCGTAGTCCCCTTCAAAGACCTGTTCATCTTTGAGGGTCAGACCGTGCTCGCCCAGCGCATCACGTACCCCATCCAGTCGCTGCTGGGTGGTCGGCTTGGAGAGCTGGCCAGTGATGCAGACGATGTCGCGGTGTCCCAGCTCCAGCAGATGGCGAACGGCCATGCGGGCGCCGATGCGGGCGTTGTCGTTGATGACGTTGGCGAAATCGCACTCCGTGCCCCAATCCAGTACCACCTGCGGCACGTTCTTGTGGATGCGCAGCATGTCACGCAACGGGGTGTCGATATCGGTACCCAATACCAGCAGTCCATCCACCCGTTTTTCCATCAGCATTCTCAGGTAATGCTGTTGGCGAGGCGGCTGGTTTTCGGTGTTGCAGAGGATCAGGCTGTAGCCCTGTTCGAAGCAGTACGCTTCAACCCCTTGCACCACTTCTGCGAAGAAGGGGTTTACGCTGGTGGTCACCAGCATGCCAATGGTCTTGGTCGAATTTATTTTAAGACTGCGCGCTACCGAGTTGGGCGCGTAGTTGAGTTCTGCCACCGCCTCAATCACTTTCTGGGTCGCGTCTTCGCTGACCCGCCGAGTGTGGTTGAGCACATGTGAGACGGTGGAGATGGATACGCCTGCGCGCGAGGCGACATCCTTGATAGTGGCCATCTCTGTCTCCTGACTGTCAAAGGCGGAACATTAGCAGATTTCCCGAATAAAGGCTTGGTTTTAACGAGCTCTGCCACGGAATTGTCAATGCCGGCTAATTTAGGCGCTCATTTCTGTTTGCGCAAATGGATTCTGGTCAAAATGGGAGCGCTGTCAGAGTAAAATATCGCCAGATTAATCCTCTGGCGTTTGTCAGAATCGCCTCTCGTTACCAAGATGTTAAGTCAACAAATCAAAATTAAGCTCTAATTGGCCGAAAATAACAGGTCATTTATTTCAAAATCCACCCATCCAACCCCCTCTGGTTAGTATCTTTAACAGCTTGTTATTGCCCCGTGAGGAATGATAGAACCATACCTATAGCCGGATGCACGGGATGTAGATCCGGAATGGCACACGGAAATGAAACAATCCACTGATTAAGGGACGAATCAATGCATAAGTTGAGCAAAATCACAGTTGGCGCAGCGGTTTCTTTGGCTCTGTTTGGATCGATCTCCATCGCCCACGCGGCAGACACCATCAAGATCGGTATCGCAGGCCCGGTCACCGGCCCAGTCGCCCAGTACGGAGACATGCAGTTCACCGGCGGCAAGATGGCGGTAGAGCAGATCAACAAGGCTGGCGGCATCAATGGCAAGCAGATCGAAGCGGTCGTCTATGACGATGCCTGCGATCCCAAACAGGCGGTGGCCGTCGCCAACAAGGTGGTGAACGACGGCGTCAAGTTCGTGGTCGGTCACCTCTGCTCCGACAACACCCTGCCCGCCTCCGACATCTATGAAGACGAGGGGATCCTGATGGTCACCCCTGCCTCCACCAACCCCAAGATCACCGAGCGCGGTTACCAGCTGACCCTGCGCACCATCGGCCTGGATAGCGATCAGGGCCCGACTGCCGCCAAGTACATCATCGAGCAGGTCAAACCCCAGCGCGTCGCCGTTATCCACGACAAGAAGCAGTACGGCGAAGGGATCGCCTCCAGCGTGAAAGCGGCGCTCGACAAGGCTGGCGTGAAAGTGGTGGCCTTTGAAGGGATCACCGCCGGTGACAAGGACTTCTCCGCTCTGATCGCCAAGCTGCAGAAAGAGAACGTCGATTTCGTCTACTACGGCGGCTATCACCCTGAGCTGGGCCTGATCCTGCGTCAGGCTGGCGAGAAGGGGCTGAAAGCCAAGTTCATGGGCCCGGAAGGGGTGGGTAACAAGGATATCTCCGCCATCGGTGGCCCGGCTTCTGAAGGCCTGCTGGTGACCCTGCCGAACAAGTATGATCTGGTGCCTGCCAACGCCCCGCTGGTGGCGGCGTTCAAGGCCAAGGGTCAGGACTCCTCCGGCCCGTTCGTCTGGACTACCTATGCCGCGGTGCAAACCCTGGCAGCCGGTATCGCCAAGGCGGGTGAAGATGACCCGGCTGCCGTTGCCGCCGCCATCAAGGCTGCGCCGATCGATACCGTGATGGGCCCCCTGACCTGGGCACCGAACGGTGACCTGAAAGGCTTCGAATTCGGTGTGTTCCAGTGGCACGCTGACGGTACTTCCAGCCAAATCAAATAATCTGCCGATCGGGGGTGAGTACGCTCACCCCCTCCTCTCTTTGCGGGCAAGTACAGGGAACGCAGTATGTCCGAACACCTCCTCTATCTGGTTCAGCAACTGCTGAACGGATTAACCATAGGCAGCACCTATGCGTTGATCGCCATCGGCTACACCATGGTCTATGGCATCATCGGCATGATCAACTTCGCCCACGGCGAGGTGTACATGATCGGCTCCTATGTCGCTTTTATGGTGATGGCGGGGCTCATGATGATGGGCATCGACAGCACCTTTCTACTGCTGGGAGGCGCCTTCCTGGTCAGTATCATCATCACCGGCACCTATGGCTGGAGCATCGAGCGGGTCGCCTACCGGCCACTGCGTGGTGGCAACCGGCTGATCCCCCTCATCTCCGCCATCGGCATGTCGATCTTCTTGCAGAACATGATGCGGATGGCTCAGGGCTCACGGGATATTGCCATGCCCAGCCTGATCTCCGGTGGCTGGACCCTGGGGGGTGAGGATAGTTTTCAGGCCAGCCTCTCTTATATGCAGCTGATCATCTTCGTGGTGACTTTCATCACCATGCTGGCGCTGACCCAGTTCATCGGCCGCTCCCGCATGGGCCGCGCCTGCCGCGCCTGTTCGGAAGATATCAAGATGGCCAACCTGCTGGGCATCGACACCCACGTAGTCATCTCCATCACCTTCGTGCTGGGGGCCGCGCTGGCCGCCATCGCAGGGGTGCTGCTCGGCATGTATTACGGCGTCATCAACCCCTACCTCGGCTTTATGGCCGGTCTGAAGGCCTTCACTGCCGCAGTGCTGGGCGGTATCGGCAGCATTCCGGGCGCCGTACTGGGCGGCCTGCTGCTCGGCGTGGTTGAAGCGCTCACCGCCGGTTATCTCAGCACCGAATACAAGGATGTGATGGCGTTTGCCCTGCTCATTTTTGTGCTGCTCTTTATGCCGACCGGCATTCTGGGTCGTCCGGAAGTGGAGAAAGTGTGATGAAACATCAATTTATCCACGCCTGTATCGCCAGCCTGGTGCTGCTGGTGCTCTCTTTCTGGCTGCTCGGCTTCAAGCTGGAGACCGATGGCTCCAGCCTGCAGGTAGTGAGCCGCCTCGATGTGTCGCTGGCCTGGCTGCTGGGGGGCGCCACCCTCGTTTTCTGGTTCCAGATGCTGCGCGGCCAGATTGCCAAGCTGTTTCAGGCCTCCATCAGCGGCTTCTCGGTCGGCTTCACCAAGCTGGTGCTGCCGAGCCCGGAAGAGGCGCCCAAGCTCTATAACCTCACCGCCGTGCTGGTGCTGCTGTTCGCGGTGAGCTGGCCCTTTATGGCCTCTCGCGGCGCCATCGATCTCGCCACCCTCACCCTGATTTACATCATGCTGGGGCTGGGGCTGAACGTGGTGGTCGGCCTCGCCGGTCTGCTCGATCTCGGCTATGTCGGCTTCTATGCGGTCGGCGCCTACAGCTATGCCCTGCTCAACACCTACTTCGGACTGAGCTTCTGGGAGTGCCTGCCCATCGCCGGGCTGATGGCCGCTACCTTCGGCTTCCTGCTCGGTTTCCCGGTGCTGCGGCTGCGGGGGGACTATCTGGCCATCGTCACTCTGGGTTTTGGCGAGATCATCCGCATCCTGCTCAACAACATGACCACCCTGACCGGCGGCCCGAACGGCATCTCCGGCATACCCAAGCCGACGCTGGGGGGTCTGGAGTTCAACCGCACCGTCAAGGATGGGGGCTTTGATACCTTCCACAACTTCTTCGGCATTACCTACAACGCCAACCACAAGGTGATCTTCCTCTACCTGATGGCGCTGGTGCTGGTGGTGGTGACCCTGTTCGTCATCAACCGCCTGCTGCGCATGCCACTGGGCCGCGCCTGGGAAGCGCTGCGGGAAGACGAGATCGCCTGCAAATCGCTGGGGCTCAACCCTACCATCATCAAGCTGACCGCCTTCACCATAGGCGCTACCTTCGCGGGCTTTGCCGGCAGCTTCTTTGCCTCCCGGCAGGGCTTTATCAGCCCGGAATCCTTCGTCTTTATCGAGTCGGCCATAGTGCTGGCGATTGTGGTGCTGGGCGGTATGGGCTCCCAGATCGGGGTGGTGCTGGCTGCCATCGTGATGACGGTGCTGCCGGAGCTGGCCCGCGAATTCAACGAGTACCGCATGCTGATGTTCGGCCTCTTGATGGTGTTCATGATGATCTGGCGGCCACAAGGATTGCTGCCGATGACCCGTCCGCATCTGGAGTTGAAGAAATGAGTACACATCAGAAGTTAATGGAAGTCTCTGATTTGTCGATGCGCTTCGGGGGCCTGCTGGCCGTCAACGGGGTCAAACTGGATATCGACAAGGGCGAGGTGATCTCCATCATCGGCCCCAACGGTGCGGGCAAGACCACCATCTTCAACTGCCTGACCGGCTTCTACTGCCCGAGCGGCGGCACCATCCGCTACAAGGGTGAGGAGATCCAGGGGTTACCCGGCCACCTCATCGCCCGCAAGGGGATTGTGCGTACCTTCCAGCATGTGCGGCTGTTCAAGGAGATGACAGCGGTGGAGAACCTGCTGGTTGCCCAGCACCAGCACCTCAACACCAGCTTTATCGCCGGCCTGTTCAAGACCCCGGCCTTCCGCCGGGCGGAGCAGGAGGGGCTGGAGCGGGCCGCCTTCTGGCTGGATAAAGTGGGGCTCAAGGATCTCGCCAACCGCGCCGCCGGCAACCTGGCCTACGGTCAGCAGCGCCGCCTCGAGATCGCCCGCTGCATGGCGACCCGTCCCGAGCTGCTGATGCTGGACGAACCGGCTGCCGGCCTCAACCCGAAGGAGACCGACGAACTGGACGAGCTCATCATGAGCCTGCGGGACGAGTTCGGGGTCTCGGTGCTGCTGATCGAGCACGATATGAAGCTGGTGATGGGTATCTCCAACCGCATCTTCGTGGTCAGCCAGGGCACCCCGCTGGCCCATGGCAAGCCGGATGAGATCCGCAATAATCCGGCAGTGATCAAGGCCTATCTGGGCGAGTCGTAAGGACAAAAAGATGTTAGAACTTCGCAACGTATCGACCCACTACGGCAAAATTCAGGCACTGCACGATGTCAGCGTCGAGGTGAAAGAGGGGGAAATCGTCACCCTGATCGGCGCCAACGGCGCAGGCAAGACCACCCTGCTGATGACCCTCTGCGGCGAACCCAAACCCAGCAGCGGCTCCATCTGGTTTGAGGGGGAACAGATCAGCTCCCTCACCACAGCCCGCATCATGCGCAAGGATATCGCCGTGGTGCCGGAGGGGCGTCGCATCTTCGCCCGCCTGACGGTGGAGGAGAACCTGCTGATGGGCGCCTTCTTCGTCGACAAGGCCGAGCAGCATGGCCTGCTGGATCAGGTGTTCACCCTGTTCCCGCGCCTGCACGAGCGCCTGCAACAACGGGCAGGCACCATGTCCGGCGGCGAGCAGCAGATGCTGGCCATCGGCCGCGCCCTGATGAGCAAGCCGCGCCTGCTGCTGCTGGATGAACCCTCGCTGGGGCTGGCCCCCATCGTCATTCAGCAGATCTTCGACACCATAGAACAGTTGCGGCAGAAGGGGATGACCATCTTTCTGGTGGAGCAGAACGCCAACCAGGCGCTCAAGCTGGCCGACCGCGGCTATGTGCTGGAGAACGGCCACGTGGTGCTGCAAGACACAGGAGCCGCCCTGCTCGCCAACCCGGCAGTGCGGCAGGCCTATCTGGGCGGTTAACCCACAGCCCTGCATGCCATATCGACAAGGGAGCCGCTGGCTCCCTTATCTTTTGTGGGGTTAGTTTGCGCCCAAGCTTGCGGTACACTGGCCCGTAATCAACCTATTCGCAGGACATCCCGATGGACCAGTTTGCCCATATCAGTGCCCATGATGCCCACCAGAAACTGAGCGCGGGTGAAGCCCGTCTGGTGGATATTCGCGACCCGCAATCCTTTGAAGCGGCCCACGCGGTCGGCGCCTTCCACCTCACCAACGGCACCCTGGTGCGCTTTATGAACGAAGTGGATTTCGATACCCCGGTCATCGTGATGTGCTACCACGGCAACAGCAGCCAGGGGGCGGCCCAATACCTGCTGCAACAGGGTTATGACGAGGTCTACAGTCTGGATGGCGGCTTCGAGGCGTGGCGCCGGGAGTTTCCCATCGAGGCAGGCGAGGCATGATCCAGCTGCTGGTACTCGACAACGCCCGCATGGCGCAGGCGCTGGTGGACTATCTGGCGACCTTGGGCATCTCCTGCGAGCTGACCCAGTCCGAGCTGGGGGTCACCATCTGGCTGGCGGACGAGCAACGCCTCGCTCAGGCCCAGCTGGAGGTGAAGCGCTTTCTGGCCGAGCCGGGCCACCCGCGCTACATGGAGGCCTCCTGGCAATCTGGTAGCGCCGATGCCCGCATCGACTACAGCAAGGGGATGACGGATCCCATCACCGACTTCCTCCATCAGGCAGGGCCACTGACGCTGGTGGTCATCATCGCCTGTCTCGCCATCTACGGGATCGAGGCCATCGGCCTGCCCATCTACGACGAACTGGCATTCCACCCGACACTGGCCCAGTTCACCGACTGGCAGGCGTGGCGCTATTTCACCCCCGCCCTGATCCACTTCTCCGTGCTCCATCTGGTGTTCAACTTGCTGTGGTGGTGGTATCTCGGCGGCCAGATCGAACAGCGCCTCGGCAGCGGCAAGCTGCTGATCCTGCTGCTGGTGGGCGCCGCCCTGCCCAATATCGCCGAGTTCTTTGCCAGCGGCCCGCTGTTTGGCGGCCTCTCCGGCGTGGTCTATGCCCTGCTCGGCTACTGCTGGCTGCGCAGCAAGCTGCAACCGGCCTGTGGCCTCACTCTGCCACCGGCACTGATGGGCTTTATGCTGTTCTGGATGGTGCTCGGCTTCTTCGACATGCTCGGCACCAGCACCGCCAACATCGCCCATCTGACCGGCCTGCTGGTCGGCCTGCTGCAAGGCTGGCTGGATCGCAACCACCAGCCGGGCTGATTTTTCAGCAGCCGCAGAAACGAGAACGCCGCCCCGAAGGGCGGCGTTTTTTTACGCGATAGGCAGTTACTGCTTGATCAGGGTGTCATCGGTTACCTTGACCGCCGCACCGCCACTCATAAAGAAGCTGGCGAACTGGGTCTGGATCTCGGTGGTGACCGCGCCAGCCTGATCGAAGTTCTCGTCAGGAGCCAGCAGCGAGCTATGGCCCCCTTTCAGGAAGCGCGCAGCATGGTGACCCGCCGGGAGCACGCCGGACCCCTTCAGCTCTTGCAAACCCAGCACCCGGAACAGCGGCTCGGTGCCACCCAACGGTGCAGAGGCGATGCTGTTGGGGATCACCTGATCCGGCAGATTGAGGGCGCCATCACCCACAATTTCGGTGGCGAACAGCGGGAAGCTCTTGGCGACGCCACTGCCCAGATTGATCGGGTCGGCAGAGTCCAGCACTGACTGGGCGGCAAAGGTATAGCTCTGCAAGGTGCTCGCCGCACCCGCCTGCGTGGCAGCATCCAGGCTGGGCAGGAACTCGTTGACGAAGCAAGTGGCGGCAGCTGTTTTGCAATTCGGTGCATAGGCGGTAAAGCCCGCTTTCAGCGCCGGACTGCCCGAGGTAAGCACGCTCATCTTGATGGTCGGCCCGAAGCTAGGCGAGTTGAGCAACAACGGCGCGATGCCGCCACCCGGCATCGCCAGACCACCGGTATCGAACTTGAACAGGGCATCAGCCTGAGCACTGCCGGTGGTCTGGTTGGCGACAGCCAGCAGATTGGCCCCGGTAATGGCACCAAGTGAGTGACCGAGGAAATGCACCTTCAGACCGGCACCACCCAATTGGCCACCCAATCCCTGGGTGTTGGCCAGACCGACAGCCAGTCGCAGCCCCAGCAGATCCGCCACGCTCTGTTTCAGATTGTCCCGCGCCACCGTCAGATAGTTGAGGTTCAGATAGGGGAGCGGGTTCTCCGATGTGGTCACCGTCGCCATGCTGTTGCTCAGGGCATAACCACGCTCGCCGTGCAGCGGATGATCGATCACTACCACAGCGACATTTTTGGCTGTTGGTGTGACTTGCAGACCAGCACCAATCTGGCCCAGCGCCAGCGCATAGGCGTTCTCCTTGATGGAGGTAACCCCGTGTTGATAGATGATCACATCGGTAATGGTATTGAGCGGTGCAGCGGCGAAGATCCGCAGCGGTACCGATTGTACTTCGCTCAGGGTCGGCAACGGGTTGAAACGGCCGATATTGCGCTCGGCATCCAGCGGCTTGCCACCGGAGGTGAGAGTCACCCCGATCAGCTTGCTTGCCTCGGTCAGCAGTTCACTCTGACGGCTCGGGTCGGCGATCAGCTCACCCAGCAATGCCGGGTCCACGCCCGCCCCGACGAGTCCACCGATCACCTCGGTATCGCCCGCTTTCAGCGCGTTGGCGATGGCATAGAGGCTGGGAATGGCGCCGTGCCAGGATTGGGTCTTGGCCTTGTCCCATGAGCCAGCTATCGCGGGTGTAGAGAGGAAGTAAGGGAGTTTGACGGTGCCGGTATAAACCTTGGTCGCCGCTGCGACTCCGTTGAGGGTGCCATTAGCCGCCACAGCGGTAGCAATCGCATCACGATCTTTCTGCGGCAAGAATGGCTCATTCGCCAGCTGGGTCAGAAAATCCACCCCGCCATTAAGACCATTGATGGTATAGGTTGCTGGCAGGCTGGTGTTGCCCTTGGCATCCTGTTTCCACAGCGCCGCGGCGTCCAGGCTCGGGCTCTTCAGCACGGAAGCGGCGGCACTCTTCACCGCCAGCAGCACATCGGCACCAGATTGGGTGGCAAACCAGTCGGAGAAGATCACCCGGTCGCTGGTGATCCCGGTGGCCGCCTTGAACAGACCTTCCTGCAGCAAGATCAGGCCGTTGATGGTCTGCTCCTGAGTAGTTGCGCCAGCTGTCGATTTGAAGCTGCTGTAATCGCCTCCCGCCTTGAGCGGTGTGCCGCGACTGTCCTTGAGGGCATCGGTCGCCACGATCATGTAGTAAGAAGAGGGATTGAGCGGCTTGAGCGGAACCAGATTGAGCTTGCCGTCCCCGCCAGTGACCACAAAGTCGGTCCCATAAACCAGTGGCTTGCCGCCCTTGACTCCGTTGGGTTGCAGAGTGACCGGATCCAGCGTGAGCTCGAGCAGGTAGAGGGGCGCAACGGCAGAGGCATACTCGCTGGCCGCCGGTGCCGGCACAGAGACACCGGTCACGGTCGCTGGTACCAGCTGGACCGGTTGGGTGGTTGACCAGCCATCCAGGGTGGAGAGGGCAGATACCGGGTTCGACAGATCAGCAGTTTCTGTCGAAAACTTCAGGGTACCGTCGCTGGCACGGGGGGCCAGCACGCTCGGGCGCACCCCGTTGGCGCCACTCAGGACGTAGTCGAGGGAGCTGGTGGTGTCTCCCTTGTTGTCATCTCCACCACATCCGGCCAGCAGGGCGCTGACAACAGCTGCATAAATTAGCTTCTTCTTCATTTTTTATTCTCTTTTTATAAGGTTGTTATCCATCACAAGCCAACGGGGTCATCACGACCTCGACTGCAAAACGTTAACATAAAACCAACACCAAATAAGACTCATGCCGGACAGTTCTGGCTCAGCTTTGTGGTGCATGTCATGGTTTCAGGTTAACAAAGGGGCGCAAGGGTAGCAGTTGTAGCCCCATCACCAGACCCGACCAGCCAGCGGGCACCATCACGACTAAAAAGCCGCCGCGATCTCGGCAAAGTGAGGGAATTGTCGGTAGAATGTCCGCCAACGCTTAAGGAGGACATCATGATCGACCCGAAGAAACTGGAAGAGATCGCCAAGCAGGTGCACAACTCCCTGCCGCCCGGCATTCGCAGCATGGGTGAAGAGGCCGAGAAGAAGATGCGTCAGGTACTGCAAGCCCAGCTGGGCAAGCTGGATCTGGTCAGCCGCGAAGAGTTCGACGTGCAGACCAAGGTGCTGCTGCGTACCCGTGAAAAACTGACCGCCCTCGAAAGCAAGCTGGCTCAGCTCGAGCAGCAGCTCGGTGCCAAAGGCGAATAACAAAAACCCCAGCTCGGCTGGGGTTTTTGCTTTGTATTGAACCTGTAAAAAACATCACACCTGAAGCAGATACCAGGCCCGCTTGCCGCGTGCCTTGGCCTCATACATGGCACGGTCGGCCACCTCCAATGCCTGTCGGAAGCTCAATGGCTCCTCCTCCCACAGGGCGATGCCGATACTCAGCCCCACCCGTTGCGGGCAACCGGGTTTGGGCACATAGCCGTGCATCCGGCTGATCAGGGCGTCAGCCAGTTGCGCCAGGCCATGGCTCGACACATCCCGGTGCAGATGCACCACAAACTCGTCGCCGCCGTAACGGCCACATAGCGCCGAGCCAGGCATAATAAGGCGCAGCCAGTCCGCCATCTGCTGCAACACCAGATCGCCGCAGGCGTGGCCCAGCTGGTCATTGATCCCCTTGAAATCATCCAGATCGATAAAGAGCAGCGCCCCCGCTCCTTGCGGCTGCAGCTGGGCAAACGCCTTGCCAAACCCCTGCCGATTGAGCAAGCCGGTCAGCGCGTCGCTGTTGGCACGCTCCGCCAGTCGCTGCTCATAGGCCTTGCGCTGGGTGATATCGATATGGGAGCCCATGATCCGCAGCGGCTTGCCATCGCCATCCCGATCGACGACCCGTCCCCTATCCCACAGCCAGGTGACCTCGCCTTGCGGATTGATGGTGCGGTATTCGGCTTCATAGAAGGGGGTTTTGCCCTCAAGGTGAGCAAAGTAGCTGCCCATGGCATGGGCGCGATCGTCGGGATGGAGCTTGGCGCTCCACTGATCGAAATGAGGGGCCATGTCACCGGCCTGAAAGTTCTGCAGATTGAAAACCCGCAGCTCACCAGTGGGAATGGTACCCTGCCAGAGACAGATGCCGGTGCCATCGAGGGCGGCATTGAGCTTCTCCTGCAACAGGCCATTTTCATGCTGCAAAGCGGCGATCTCTGCCTGCAAACGGGCCATTTCACCGCCATGAGGGGACGGGATCAGCGTTGCGACCCGCTCGACAGAGCCAGTCTCTCCCCTGTCATCCTCCGCAGATGCCCTGCCCTCTTCACTCAACACTGCGCCTCCTTGTGCTTGCTCTATGGATGATCTTGTCAATCCCTCACAAAGATGCCATCAGCTACGTTTGATTAGTAGCCATTCATAGTCAAAATATTGAAAAATAATGGGATAACGCCGCGATAATCCAACCATTCTGAGCGATCCGGTACTGCGGCAGCCACAAAAAAAAGCCCCCGGCAAAACCGGGGGCTGCGTCATCCAAGCGGGGATCCCGTCAGATAAATTCGTAGGCATCACCAAAGATGCGCTCCGGCTCGGCGCCGAGGATCTTGAACTCCTCCCGCGCGGCACCCGCCATCTCGAAACGGCCGGCGACATAGATGTCGTAGTCGTGGAGGCTGACGAAGTCATCCATGATCGCCTTGTGCACCAGCCCGCTCTTGCCGGTCCAGTCAGCCTCCGGCTCCTGCACCACCGGAATGAAGGTGAGCGGTGCATAGTCACGCTCCCACTGCTGCATCTGCTCCAGCTCATAGAGCCAGTGAGCCTGACGCACACCCCAGTAGAAGAACACCGGACGCTTGCTGCCCGTGTCGATCAGGTACTCCAGAATGGAGCGGGCGTAAGAGAAACCGGTGCCGCCCGCCATCAGGATCAGCGGACGGGGGGATTCATCGCGCAGGAACGCCTTGCCGGCCGGCAATTCGACCTCGATCTCCCCCTGCTCGCGCATGCGGGCCAGCACCTGACCGGCGTAGGCGTTCTCGGGAGTAGCACCGATTTGCAGCTCCAGCACGCCCGGGCGGGTCGGCGAGTTGGCGATGGAGAAGGGGCGCTTGTCCGAATCGCTCATCACCACCAGCAGATACTGGCCCGGCTTGAAGCTGATCGCTTGCTGCGGCGTCAGGGCCACATGCCAGATGGTGTCGACATATTCGCGCAGTTCCTCTACGCGGCATTTGATACGTTGCATTCTTGTCCTTGTGGCGGGCTCGCTCGGCCCGCTTCGCTCATTGTTTCACTATGGAGTGACGACCAGCAGCCCTGGCCCCGTCAGTCGAGAATACTCAAATCAGTGCGGATCGCATCACTTTTTGCAGCAAAGCTGTCATGTTTGCTTCATCCGAGGATATTGAGCTCATCCCAGATGGCATCAACCTTCTGCTTCACCGCCTCATCCTGAACTATGGGCTGACCCCACTCCCGATTGGTCTCGCCCGGCCACTTGTTGGTGGCATCCAGCCCCATTTTGGAGCCGAGGCCGGAGACCGGCGAGGCGAAGTCCAGATAGTCGATCGGAGTGTGCTCGATCAAGGTGGTGTCCCGTGCCGGGTCCATCCGGGTGGTGATGGCCCAGATCACATCCTTCCAGTCGCGAGCGTTGACGTCATCGTCACACACCACCACGAACTTGGTGTACATGAACTGGCGCAGGAAGGACCAGACCCCCAGCATCACCCGCTTGGCATGGCCCGGGTAACGCTTCTTGATGGTCACCACAGCCATCCGGTAAGAGCACCCCTCCGGTGGCAGATAGAAGTCCACAATCTCGGGGAACTGCTTCTGCAGCAGTGGCACAAACACCTCGTTCAGCGCCAGACCCAGCACCGCCGGTTCATCGGGCGGACGGCCGGTGTAGGTGCTGTGGTAGATGGCATCGCGCCGCTTGGTGATGTGAGTGATGGTGAAGACCGGGAACTCGTCCACCTCGTTGTAGTAGCCGGTGTGGTCGCCATAGGGCCCTTCCGGCGCCATCTCACCCGGCTCAAGATAGCCTTCCAGCACGATCTCGGCGCTGGCGGGCACCTCCAGATCGCAGCTGATGGCCTTGATCACTTCGGTACGGCTGCCGCGCAGCAGACCGGCAAAGGCATATTCGGAGAGAGTATCCGGCACCGGCGTCACCGCGCCGAGAATGGTCGCGGGATCGGCACCGAGTGCCACCACCACCGGGAATCGCTCACCGGGATGGGCCTCCTGCCACTCGCGAAAATCGATGGCACCGCCACGGTGATCCAGCCAGCGCATGATCAGCTTGTTTTTGGCGATCTTCTGCTGGCGATAGATGCCGAGGTTCTGCCGCTTCTTGTAGGGGCCACGGGTGATGGTGAGGCCCCAGGTGACCAGCGGCGCCACATCGCCGGGCCAGCAGTGCTGGATCGGGATCTGGTCGAGATCGACCGCATCGCCCTCCTGCACCACCTGCTGGCAGGGGGCGGAAGAGAGGCGCTTGGTCGGCATGTTGAGTACCTGCTTGAAGATCGGCAGCTTCTCCATCAGCTCCTTGAATCCCTTGGGCGGCTCGGGCTCCTTGAGATAGGAGAGCCAGACCCCGACCTGACGCAGGGCGCCCACATCGGGCTGCCCCATGCCCATGGCAACCCGATCAGGGGTACCGAACAGGTTGGTCAGCACCGGCATGGTGTAGCCTTTGGGATTTTCGAACAGCAGAGCCGGGCCACCCGCACGCAGGGTGCGATCGCTGATCTCGGTCATCTCCAGATAGGGATCTATCTCGCGGGTGATGCGCTTGAGTTGTCCGTTTTGTTCCAGCTGCGCGATGAAATCACGCAAATCCTTGTATTTCATGCAAGTTCCCAACCGGGTTCAGGAGGTCACGCATTATAACCCTGGCTGCCCATCGGGTGTACCCGAATCGGGCAGCAGACTCGGTGCAATGGGTGGCATGTCACGCTGGCCGAGGCGTCTGGCCAGCGCAGAGAGCAGTTGGGGCTCGTCCACCTCCATCAACAGACCGGCCACCAGCGCCCCGTATTGACGGTTGGAGAGTTCCGCCAGCAAGTATTTCTGGGCTTGCGGCGGCATGGGCGAGAGCGCGCTCAGCTGACGCAGGGCGGCCCCCTTCAACCCCTCGTTGCCACTGGCGGCAATCAGCAGATCGCTGGCAGCACTGCCGTGATGAAAGCGGCTGATGGTGGAGAGTGCACGCAGCGCATCCTGATCTGTCGGCCGCCGCCACAGCATGCCATAGAGCGCCGGTTCGCCGGTGCGCTGCAACAGATGCAACAACAGGTGATTATCGGGCAGATAGATATTCTGGCTGGCCAGCGCTTGCGCCTCCCGCATCCAGATCGGTTGCGGCAAGGTGTCGAGGGCCAACAACAGGGCTTGCTGCTGCATGGCGAGATCGGGGTTACTGCTGTAGTAGATGGACTTTAGCTGGAAGCTGCCCTGGGCAAGCTGCTGCCGATAGCGCTGCATCAGTGATTGCAGCTGCCACTCCCCCAGCAACTGACGGGCCTGCGCGGCAAAATCATAGACAGGTTGCTGCACCAGAAAACCATCGACCTGCTGCTCCATGAGCCACTCGGGTGCCTTGTCGGCCTGAGCCTCGACCCATTGTTGCAACGCAGGAGATGCAGGGGTGGTAGCTGGAATATCCCGCAGCAGCTGCAACAGCAGGAACTCCCGCCGCTCGCGACTCAGGGTCGCCAACAGGGAGTCGATGGCTGCAAATTGCCCCTCCTGCAGACGGCCCGCCAGATAGCGCTGGTGCGTCTGCAACGTCTCGGCTGTCACCGCGACCGGTGCACTCTGCGCGCTGGCTGGCATTGCACTCAGCAACCCCAGCAATAACCAGAAAACAGGCTTCATGACGTCTCCATCCATGTGACATCGGGATCTCATACTACTAGGGCGACCGGAAAACAGATAAACAAAAACCGCGACCAGGGCCGCGGTTTCGTCATTTTCTGACCGGACTTACTTCTGCTGGCGCCGCATGGCGTCGAAGAACTCATCGTTGGTCTTGGTCATCGCCAGCTTGTCGATGAGGAACTCGATACCGTCGATCTCGCCCATCGGGTGGACAATCTTGCGCAGGATCCACATCTTCTGCAGCTCGTCACCGGAGGTGAGCAACTCTTCCTTACGGGTGCCTGAGCGGGTGATGTCGATAGCCGGGTAGACGCGCTTCTCGGCAATCTTGCGCGAGAGGTGCAGTTCCATGTTGCCGGTACCCTTGAACTCTTCGTAGATAACCTCGTCCATCTTGGAGCCGGTATCGATCAGCGCGGTGGCGATGATGGTCAGGCTGCCGCCCTCTTCAACATTACGCGCGGCGCCGAAGAAGCGCTTGGGACGGTGCAGGGCGTTGGCGTCCACACCACCGGTCAGTACCTTGCCGGATGACGGGATAACGGTGTTGTAGGCGCGAGCCAGACGGGTGATGGAGTCCAGCAGGATCACCACATCTTTCTTGTGCTCGACCAGACGCTTGGCCTTCTCGATCACCATTTCGGCAACCTGAACGTGACGGGAAGCAGGTTCGTCAAAGGTGGAAGCGATCACTTCACCTTTCACCATGCGCTGCATCTCGGTCACTTCTTCCGGACGCTCGTCGATCAGCAGAACGATCAGTTCACAGTCCGGGTGGTTGTAGGCGATGCTCTGGGCGATGTTCTGCAGCAGCATGGTCTTACCGGCCTTGGGCGGCGCCACGATCAGGCCACGCTGGCCTTTACCGATGGGGGAAGCCAGGTCCAGTACACGGGCGGTGATATCTTCGGTAGAGCCGTTACCCCGTTCCATACGCAGACGTTCGTTGGCATGCAGGGGGGTAAGGTTTTCAAACAGGATCTTGTTGCGGGAGTTTTCCGGACGGTCGTAGTTGACCTCATTGACCTTGAGCAGTGCGAAGTAGCGTTCGCCCTCTTTCGGTGGCCTGATCTTGCCGGAGATGGTATCGCCGGTACGCAGGTTGAAGCGGCGGATCTGGCTCGGGGAGACGTAGATATCGTCAGGGCCTGCCAGATAGGAGCCGTCTGCACTGCGCAGGAAGCCGAAACCATCGGTCAGGATTTCCAGCACACCGTCGCCAAAGATATCTTCACCACCCTTGGCGTGCGCCTTGAGGATTGCAAAAATAATATCTTTCTTGTGCGCCCGAGCCAGATTTTCCAACCCCATGGATTCGCCAAGCTTGACCAGCTCGGACACAGGAGTGTTCTTTAATTCAGTCAGATTCATAGTGGTGAAAGTCTGTAAGCAAGGATTGAAATGAGGAGACAGTCTGCTGGATTGATGCTGATCGGATTTGATTGCCAGGCTGTGGTTAGCAAAGAGTCAGGCAAAAAGGTTAGCAAACGAGCGATAAACTAGCACCAATCGGGATGAGCGTCTAGGTGATAAAACACAAGGAGCGCATTATTGCAATGCGCTCCTCTTTAATTATTACAGGTTGCCGTCCAGGAACTCTTTCAGCTGAGTCTTGGACAGTGCACCGACCTTGGTCGCTGCCACTTCGCCATTCTTGAACAGCAAGAGGGTCGGGATACCACGAATGCCGTACTTGGGCGGAGTATCAGAGTTATGGTCGATGTTCAGTTTGGCTACGGTCACGCGACCTTCGTACTCTTGGGCAACTTCTTCCAGGATCGGGGCAATCATCTTGCACGGACCACACCACTCGGCCCAGAAGTCGACCAGAACGGCGCCATCGGCTTTGATTACATCTGCCTCGAAGCTGGCATCGCTCAGCTGAACAATCTTGTCACTCATCTCCAACTCCAGTCAGTAATTAAGGCTTTATTGACATATCAACAAAGGCAATAGTTGCCCTATTTGAAATGATCCTGTTTATTATTGCAAGCCTAACCTGATAACCTACCGCCATGAGCAAAACACACTTAACGACCGACAAATTCGCCCAAATGGGCCTCGAACCCGAAGTTCTGGCTGGTCTGGAATCAAAGGGATTTCACTATTGCACGCCCATCCAGGCACTGTCTCTGCCACTGCTGGTAGAAGGTCATGACCTCGCCGGTCAGGCCCAGACAGGGACCGGCAAGACCATTGCCTTCCTGGCCGCGACATTCAACTATTTGCTGACTCACCCGCTGACCAAGCCCCGTCTGGTTAACCAACCCAGAGCCATCATCATGGCACCCACCCGGGAACTGGCAGTACAGATCTATAACGATGCCGACAGCATCGCTGCCTCTACCGGCCTGAAACTCGGCCTCGCCTACGGTGGCGAAGGTTACGACAAGCAGCTGGCCGTGCTGGAGCAGGGCGTCGACATCCTGATCGGCACCACTGGCCGCATCATCGACTACTTCAAGTCCAAGGTGATCGATCTGAGCAACATTCAGGTCGTGGTACTGGACGAAGCGGATCGCATGTTCGATCTGGGCTTCATCAAGGACATCCGCTTCCTGTTCCGCCGCATGCCGCCCGCGACCGAGCGTCTGAGCATGCTGTTTTCCGCCACCCTCTCCCTGCGTGTGCAGGAGCTGGCCTACGAACACATGAACCACCCGGAACATGTGCAGGTAGAGCCGGAGCAGATGACCGGCGTGCGGATCAAGGAGGAGCTGTTCTACCCCTCCAACGAAGACAAGATGTTGCTGCTGCTCTCCCTGATGGAAGAGGAGTGGCCGGAAAAAGCGATCGTCTTCGCCAACACCAAGCATGTCTGTGAAGACGTCCATGCCTGGCTGGAAAACGACGGCCACCGCGTCGGTCTGCTGACCGGTGACGTGCCGCAGAAAAAGCGGATGAAGATCCTCGAGGATTTCACCAAGGGTGCGCTCGATATTCTGGTCGCCACCGACGTGGCCGCCCGTGGTCTGCACATCCCTGACGTGACCCACGTCTTCAACTATGACCTGCCCGACGACGCCGAAGACTATGTACACCGTATCGGTCGTACCGGTCGTGCCGGCAAGAGCGGTCACTCCATCAGCCTGGCCTGTGAAGACTATGCCTTCAACCTGCCGGCCATCGAGGAGTACATCCACCACGCCATTCCGGTCAGCAAGTACGACCGTGAAGCGCTGCTGGATGACGTGACCCCGCCGAAACGGGTGTTCCGCAACCGTCAGCCGGTGAACCGCAACATGCGGGATCGTCAGGGCGGTGGCAACAGCAACAACCGTCGTCGTCCGCCGCGCAAGAGCTAAGGACAGGCCCGTTGCACAACTCGCCTCTCTATGCCGCCATCGACCTCGGCTCCAACAGCTTTCATATGCTGGTGGTGCGCGAGGTCGCCGGTGCCCTGCGCACCGTCGCCAAGGTCAAGCGCAAGGTTCGCCTCGCAGCAGGGCTCGATCCGGAATTTCGTCTCAGCCGTGCCGCCATGGAGCGGGGCTGGGACTGTTTGCGTCTCTTCTCCGAACAGTTGCAGGACATTCCGGCCGACAATATCCGGGTGGTGGGCACCGCAACCTTGCGGCTTGCCACCAACGTCGACGAGTTCCTCAGCGAAGCTGAACGGGTACTCAACCACAGCATCGAGATCATCTCGGGCGAGGAAGAGGCCAAGACCATCTATGAAGGGGTCTCCTGGACCTCTGCCGGGGAAGGCAACCGGCTGGTGATCGACATCGGCGGCGCCAGTACCGAACTGGTGATCGGCGAACATAGCGAAGCAAAACTGCTCAACAGCCTGCACATGGGCTGCGTCACCTGGCTCAACAATCACTTTGGTGATGGCGAGCTCTCTGAAGCCCGTTTCGAGCAGGCGATTGCTGCCGCCAAGGCGGTGCTGGAGAAGGTGGCGGAAGATTACCGCGCCCTCGGCTGGCGCACCTGCGTCGGCGCCTCCGGCACGGTGCAGGCGCTGCAAGAGATCATGCTGGCGCAAGGGAAGAGCGAACGGGTCACCCTGCCGAAACTGCAGGAGCTGATGGGTCAGGCCATCGCCTGCGGCAAGCTCGACCGGCTGCAACTGGAAGGGCTGGCGGCCGAGCGGCTGACCGTGTTCCCCTCCGGCCTAGCCATCCTGATCGCCATCTTCGAAACCCTCGATATCGAGAGCATGACCCTCGCGGGTGGCGCCCTGCGTGAAGGACTGATCTACGGTCTGCTTGGCAACAATCACGACTGTGATGCCCGGGATCGTACCGCCGACAGCCTGATCAGCCGCTATCAGCTGGATAAAGAGCACGCCGAACGGGTGCGCGATACCGCTGTCGAGGCGTTCAACCAGCTGCAACCGGCCTGGCGACTCTCCAAACGCTACGGTCGCCCGATTTTGCGTTATGCCGCCCTGCTGCACGAGATCGGCCTCTGTATCGAATACAAGAAGGCGCCGCAACACGCCGCCTACATCATCGACAACATCGACATGCCGGGCTTTACTCCCGCGCAAAAGAAGCTGTTGTCGGCCCTGCTGTTCAACCAGCGGGACGAATTCAAGCTGGAACCACTGGAGAAACAGGGTGCCGTCACCGGTCGTCAGGCGATACGGCTGGCCCGTATCCTGCGCATCGCCCTGATCCTCTGCATGCGCCGCACCCAGGGCACAGTGCCCAGCTTCACCCTGCAGGCAGAAGAGGAGTCACTGACCCTGACCCTGCCCAAGGGCTGGATGGATGAACACTACCTGCGCGCCAGCGAGCTGCGCTTTGAAGTGGAACGCCAGCAGAAGATGGGCTGGCCGACCCGCGTACAGGAAGCCTGACTCAGCAACCTGCCTGTTTTGGAGCCGATCATGCCGGATTATCAACCCATCAGCTGCGATCTCTACGACTGGCTCGAAATTGCTGCCAGCTGGCAACTGCCGGTGACCCTCACCAGCCGCGATGATCGCCAATGGGATGACAAGATCCGCACTATCGAAGCCAGCGAAGGGGTCGAGTATCTGCTGCTGCACAGTGGCGAGCGGCTCAGTCTGGCAGAACTGGCGACCCTGCGCCTGAACTGGCAAGGGGAAGAGAAGCTGATCCGCTTCGCGCCAACCAACTGAATCCAATACGAAAAAGGAGGGCCAACATGACGTTGGCCCTCCTTTTTTGCATCCGCAACTCGCACCGGCCGTTAACTCGCCGCCAGCGCCGCCATCACATAGACATCGAAGCGGTTGCTCTTGGTCTCGATAGCCATGCTGGGCTTCTGTTCGTTGAGCCAGCCGGCGTAGTCCGGCCGCTTCACCACCACCCGCTTCTCTGCCATTTGAAGCGCAGCTGGCAGCAGAGCATCAGCATCAAGATCCGGCCCCACCAGCGACTGGAACACCCGCATCTCCTTTTTCACCAAAGCTGACTTCTGCTTGTGGGGGAACATGGGGTCGAGGTAGATCACCTCGGGCCGCTCCGGCAGCGCCAGCAGGTTGTCCACCGCCGGGCCTTGCAGCAGGTGCATCCGCTCGCTGACCCAGGGGCCAATCTCGGGATCCTGTGCCGCCCGCGCCAGCCCATCCTGCAACAGAGCAGCCACCACAGGGCTGCGTTCGATCAGGGTCACCTTGCAACCGAGGGAGGCGAGCACGAAGGCATCACGCCCCAGCCCGGCAGTGGCATCCACCACGGTTGGTGTAGCACCGGCCTTGAGCCCCACTGCCTTGGCGATGGATTGACCGCGACCGCCGCCAAACTTGCGGCGATGCGCCACCGCCCCTTCCACGAAGTCCACATAGACAGCACCCAGCTTGGGCTCATCCAGCTTGCGCAGTTCCAACCGTTCCGGGGTAAACACCAGGGCAAACTGGGGAAGGTCGAGCTGGGCAAGCTGGCTGGCCAGCGCGTCTGCCTGCGCGGCCTTGGCGGGGTCTTCGAGGAGGATTTGCATGGTCTTTGGATGCGTTCTAAGTTCAGTGAACCGAGTGTACCACAGCCCCTTCAAGTCGCTGTAGGGAGGAAATCCCATGAACCTGTTCATTGCCCTGCTCCTCGCCGCCCAGAGCGGCACAAACCTGAAGGTCTGCGGCGTAGACTGGCCTCCCTTTTCCTATGCCGAACAGGGCAACCTGAAAGAGGGCATTTCGGTGGAGATCCATCAAGAGGTGGCGCGCCGCCTTGGCATGAACCTCACCCTGCTTGAACTGCCTTGGGGACGCTGCGAGCAGTATGTCAGCACCCAGCTGGCGGATGGCATTCTCGACAATGCCCCTCTCCCCGGTTGCTATCACTCTGACCTTGCCACCGCCTTCTATCCTCTGGCCGCCTATGTGCGTACCGACAGTCCGTTACAGAACTTCTCGTGGGAGATGGCCAAGGGGCTGAAAGTAGGGATGGTCAGGGGGTATGACTACACGGCCAAGATCAGGAACTTCACCGGCTGGGAGCCCATCAAGGTTCACTCCGACAAACAGCTGCTACTGATGCTGGAAAAGAGCCGGGTCGATATGATCATCCTGGACTACTTCTCTGCCCCCATTCTGTCGAGGGAGCAGGACGTCAGGATCCGCGCCCTCAACCCCTTTATCGATTCTACGCCGCTCTACCTCTGTTTTGGCAAACAGAAGGCTGACCTGCTGCCTGCCTACAACAAGACGCTGCAACAGATGCAGGATGAGGGAGTACTGGATCGCATCTATCTGCGCTATCTCGGCGAGGATTACCGGACATTGAAAACCAAACAGGAACAGATGACATCGAAGGAGTAAGCGCCACTAGCTGATCTGCAGAAACATCCCTTTGTCATTGAGCTGCAGATATTCGGTGAGATCGTCATAGGCCAGCGGGCGGCTGAGCAGATAACCCTGGGTGAAGGCACACCCCTTCTGGCAGAGGAAGTTGAGTTGCTCGCGGGTCTCTACCCCCTCGATCACCACCTGCATGCCGAGGTTGTGCACTATGTTGATGATGCCGTCGAGCAGCATCCTATCCTGCTCGTTGAAGGGGATATGGCGCACGAAGGAGCGGTCGATCTTGACCAGATCGACCGGGAAAGTGCGCAGATAGTTGAGGGCCGAGTAGCCGGTACCGAAATCGTCGATGGCCAGCTTGCAGCCCGCCTCGCGCAGGGCATCGATCCGCACTCTGTGCTGATCGCTGCTCTCCATCAGCAGAGATTCGGTGATTTCGATGACTATGTCGGCAGGATCGAGCCCGAAGTGCTGGATCACCTTGAGCCACTCACTCGCCTCGGGGTCGATGGTCTGGAACTCCATGGTGGAACGGTTGATCGACATCTGCAGATCCGGGAAACCGGATTGCTGCAACCGCGCCAGATCCCGGCACGACTGCCACAATACCAGCGCCCCCAGCCCCTGAATCAGACCTGCCTCTTCCGCCAGCGGAATAAACTCGGCAGGGGAGACCTGCCCCCAGTGGGGGTGATACCAGCGCACCAGCGCCTCCAGCTTGGCGACCCGTCCGCTGCGATTGTCCCAGATCGGCTGGTAGGCCATTGTCAGCTGCTCCAGCTTGATCGCTTCGGCCAAATCCTGCTGCATCTGGTGGCGCTGGCGCACCTCTTCCCGCATGGATGAGCAGTAGGCACCGAGCAACCTTCCCTGCCGCTTGGCCGCAAACAGCGCCTGTTCGGCATTGCGCAGCAGCTCGTCGCTCTCGCTGCCATCGACCGGGCAGAGGGTCATGCCGATGGTCGCGGTCACATAGAGGTGCTGGTTGGCCAGCATAAAGGGGCGGGCGAAACTGCCGATCACCTGCTTGGCAAACACCTCGGCCTGACGGCGGGTTACGATGCCGGGCACCAGGAACGCGAACTCATCGCCACCGATGCGGGCCACCAAATCTTCGGTGCGCACCCGGCTCACCAGTCGATCCGACACCTCCCGCAGCAGGGCATCGCCAGCATGGTGATCCATGCTGTTGTTGACCGCCTTGAAGTTGTTGAGGTCGAGTACCATGAGCGCGAAGCGCTCGCCCCGCTCGCAGAAGCGGGTGAGGCAGCGGCCAAACAGCCAGCGGTTGGGCAGGCTGGTGAGGTTGTCGTAGTTGGCCTGGGTCGCAATCTTCTGCTCGGCCACTTTTGTCTGAGAAAGATCGCTGAAAATGGCGATATATTGCTGGATTTTGCCGGCTTCACGCAGGGTGCTGATCATCAGCTGCTGCGGATAGAGCTTGCCGTTCTTGCGCTTGTTCCACACTTCGCCACGCCACACCCCCACCCGCTCCAGCGCATGGTACATGTCGGCATAGAAGGTCTGATCGTGCAGCCCGGACTTGAGCATGCTGGGACGCTGGCCCTGCACCTCGTCGCTGCTGTAGCCGGTGATCTGCTCGAAGGCCGGGTTGACCGAGATGATGCGGCTGTCGGCATCGCACACCAGAATCGCTTCGGAGAGGTTGTCGTAGACCCGGTGGGAGAGCTTGAGCTGCTCCGCATGACGCTTGAGGGGATCGATATTCTCCAGCAGCACCATCAGGTAGTCCGGCTGCTGCTGCTCGTCGCGGATCAGGGTGACAGTCACCCGCCCCCACAGGATCTCGCCCCCCTTGCAGAAGTAGCGCTTCTCCTGGGTGAAACTGCTGCGCTCGCCGCGCCGGATCTCTTCGTAGCACTCAAGGCTGCGCTGCCAATCCTCCGGGTGATTGATGTCGGAGATGGAGCGATGAAGCAGCTCGTCGAGGGGATAGCCCAGCATCTTCTCGATGGCCGGGTTGGCCCAGAGAATGCGGCCGGTGAGATCGAGCTTGCCGATCCCCACCGGGGCCTGAAACAGCATGCTCTGCAGCACATGAGGGGTATCAGGCAAGAGTTGCGGCAGCTGGCGTTGCAGCATCAGCGCCAGTTCGCGACCGGCCAGCGGCCCCAGCAACCGGAGCAGCCCCATCACCTTGGTCATATTGGCCTGCGGCTGACGATAGAGCAGGCAGCACATACCGATGGTTTCGCCATCCGCATCCTTGAGGGCGATCCCGGCGTAGGCCTGGGCTTGCCACGCATCGGCAAGCGGCATCGCGGGGAACAGCTGCAACAGACGATCGCTGAACCAGGCTTCCCCCTCCTGCCAGGTAATGGCATCGGGAGAGTCAGTCAGTGGCAGCGTCAGGGTATCGGGGTCAAGAGAGGAGGGATGGGCAGCCTGAACCGTAAGATGGGAAGCATTTGATTCCCTGCTGGCGATCAGGACGACATCAGCCATCACAGCAGCGGCGATTTCACTCACAAAGGTATCGAAATATCCCTGGCCGCTCGAATGAGCCAGACTGGAGATGATTTGATAGACGGAATCGAGTGCTCGCCTCATGGCAAGTGGCTTTCTCTCCTTGAAGGTTAGAACACGACTCTACTGAAGAGCTGTGAGCAGTGCAAATATGCAATCAGCAAGATATTAAAAAGCCTTGAAAAAAGGGACCAAAAGGTCCCTTTTTGTCGCAGAAATCACGACTCGATCCCACTATGCCGCAAAACAGTGTACCTGCTTGAAGCTCACACAGGCGGCGGGTCAGGAATCTCAGGCGGCGATCCCGCTGTGTCGCAGCAGTGCATCCACCTTGGGCTCACGACCACGGAAGGCCCGGAACAGCTCCATCGGCTCCTTCGAGCCCCCCTTCTCCAGAATATTCTTCAGGAAGGATTGGCCGGTCGCCGGGTTGAAGATCCCCTCCTCCTCGAAGCGGGAGAAGGCATCGGCAGAGAGCACCTCGGCCCACTTGTAGCTGTAGTAGCCCGCCGCATAGCCGCCCGCGAAGATGTGGGAGAAGCTGTGCTGGAAGCGGTTGAACGCTGGCGGCGTCATCACGGCCACCTGACTGCGCACCTCATCCAGCAGCGCCGGAAGCTGCGCCGGATTGGCCGGATCAAACTCCTGATGCAGGCGGAAGTCGAACAGAGCGAACTCCAGCTGGCGCAGCATCTGCATGGCGGCCTGGAAGTTGCGGGCGGTCAGCATCTTCTCCAACAGATCGGCAGGCAGCGGCTCGCCTGTCTCGTAATGGCCGGAGATAAAGGCCAGCGCCTCGGACTCCCAGCACCAGTTTTCGAGGAACTGGCTCGGCAGCTCCACCGCATCCCAGGCCACGCCGTTGATACCGGCCACGCCGGCCACATCGATGCGGGTCAGCATGTGGTGAATACCGTGGCCAAACTCATGGAACAGGGTGACCACTTCGTTGTGGGTGAACAGCGCCGGTTTACCATCCACCGGGCCGTTGAAGTTGCAGGTCAGGTAGGCCACCGGTTTTTGCAGCGAGCCATCCTGACGGTAGCGACGACCCAGACAGACATCCATCCAGGCCCCGCCCTGCTTGTGCTCACGGGCGTAGAGGTCTAGGTAGAAGCTGCCGCGCAGCTCGTCGTCAGCATCGAAGATATCGTAGAAGCGCACGTCCGGGTGCCAGGTGTCGATGCCGAGGCGCTCGCGCACCTTCATGCCGAACACCCGCTTCACCACCTCGAACAGCCCCTTCACCACCTTGCTGGCGGGGAAGTAGGGGCGCAGCTGCTCATCGGAGATGGAGAACTTGTGCTGCTTGAGCTTCTCGGCGTAGTAGGCGAGATCCCAGGCTGCCAGCTCACTCTGACCATGCTGTTCGGCGGCGAAGGCGCGGATCTCCTCCAGCTCGGCCTTGCCTTGCGGCAGGGATTTGGCCGCCAGATCGGTGAGGAAGCTCACCACCTGTTCGGTCTTGTCCGCCATCTTGGTGGCCAGGGAGAGCTCGGCATAGTTGGCGAACCCCAGCAACTGAGCCAGTTCGCGGCGCAGGGTGAGCAGCTCGCTCATGATGGCGGAGTTGTCCCACTTGCCGGCATTGGGGCCCTGATCGGAGGCGCGGGTGGTGAAGGCTTCGTACATCTCTGCCCGCAGCTCGCGGTTGTCGGCATACATCATCACCGGCAGATAAGAGGGGATATCCAGCGTGAACAGCCACCCCTCTTTGCCTTTAAGTTCAGCCATCTGACGGGCAGCGGCACGCACGCTGTCGGGCAGACCGGCCAGTTCGGCTTCATCGGCCACCAGCTTGTGCCAGCCCTGGGTGGCATCCAGTACGTTGTTGCTGAAACGGGAGGCCAGCTCGGAGAGGCGGGCCTGAATCTCGCCGTAACGCTGCTGCGCCTCGGCAGGCAGACCGATACCGGAGAGGCGGAAGTCACGCAGGGAATTCTGGATCTCCTTGCGCTGGGCGCCGCTCAGCAGCGGGAAATCATCGCTCTGGGAGAGGGCCAGATAGGCCTGATAGAGCCCTTCATGCTGACCGACATAGGTCTGGAATTCGGAGAGCAGCGGCAGGCAGGCGTCATGGGCCTCGCGCAGTGCTTCGCTGTTGAGTACGGAGTTGAGGTGGCTGACCGGTGACCAGATCCGTGACAGGCGGTCATTTACCTCTTCCAGCGGGGCAATCAGGCTATCCCAGGTATGGGGATCACGCTGGGCCAGCACATCGCTGATCTTCTGCTTGCAGTCAGCAATCGCCTGAATCACGGCAGGCTGAACCTGCTCCGGCTTGATCTGGCTGAAAGGGGGCAGCGAATCCATTGTCAGCAAAGGGTTATTCATCCCGGTTACCTCTTGTTTGGTCTTGAACAGACCGCTTTAGCAGCTCTGTATGGCTTTCTAACATGTGGCCAAGCCACGCAATAATCAAGCGGGAATCCGCCGCAACCCTGTACTTTTCCAGCCATTGCGACCCGGATCTCTGCCGTTGCTGCAGTTTTGCCATCAACAGCCAGTAACAGAATGAATCTGTGGGCCTTTTTTGGCTCTTATCGCTACTTTCAAGGGGCAAAAAGTCGCCATTTACCGGCGCCACAGCTGCCAGCCAAGTACCGTCATGCTCAATCATAGAAACGGACAAAATGTGGTGACTGTAACAAATTATCAATATTTTTCAGTCAATTAGAATAAAAACCAACTATTGATTAATTTATTTTCAAGCATCTATCATAGGCAACCTGCCATGCAGGTCACTTGATTCTCTGTGCTGCACAGAAATCGGGTGAAAAAGGCAAAGTGACCCGAAAGGGCGCGACGCAAAGCCACCGGTCTAAGGGAAAACACCTATGACAGCGGGGCTGCCCCCGGGGACGTCCGGTCACAACCGACGCCCCATTTGCACCGTACGGAGAGACGATGAACAAACTCAAATTATCCCTGCTTGGCTGCCTGCTCGGCATGGGCGCCCCCATGGCATATGCCACCAGTGCCGGTCAGGCGATGGTCAACCCCCAGTCCGGCGTAGTGGTCGGCTATTGGCACAACTGGTGTGACGGCTCGGGCTACAAGGGCGGTATCGCCCCCTGCGTCAAGCTCGATCAGGTCAACCCGCAATACAACGTGGTCGATGTCTCCTTCATGAAGGTGTATGGCAGCGATCCCATCCCCACCTTCAAACTCGACCCGGCCATCGGCATGAGCGAAAGCCAGTTTATCGAGCAGATTGCCGAGCTGAACCGTCAGGGCCGTTCCGTGCTGCTGGCGCTGGGCGGTGCCGATGCGCACATCGAGCTGCGCAAGGGTCAGGAGCAGGCCTTTGCCGACGAGATCATCCGTCTGGTGGAGACCTATGGCTTCGACGGGCTGGATATCGATCTGGAACAGGCCGCCATCACCGCCGCCGACAACCAGACCGTGATCCCGGCGGCCCTGCGTCTGGTCAAGGATCACTACCGCGCCCAGGGGAAAAACTTCCTCATCACCATGGCGCCGGAGTTCCCCTATCTGACCCAGACTGGCGCCTACATCCCCTATATCCGCAATCTGGAAGGCTACTACGACTGGATCAACCCCCAGTTCTACAACCAGGGTGGTGACGGTATCTACATCGATGGGATCGGCTGGATTGCCCAGAACAACGATGCCCTGAAAGAAGAGTTCATCTACTACATGGCGGATTCGCTGAGCAACGGAACCCGCGGCTTCTACAAGATCCCCCATGACAAGCTGGTGTTCGGCATTCCGACCAACATCGACGCCGCCGCCACCGGCTATGTGCAGGATCCGCAGAAGCTCTACAACGCCTTCAACCGCCTGAAGAGCGAGGGGCAACCACTGCGTGGCGTGATGACCTGGTCCATCAACTGGGACATGGGCCGCAACGCCGCCGGTCAGTCCTACAACGAATCTTTCATCAAGAGCTACGGCCCCTTCATCCATGATCAGGAGATCACGCCCCCGGTCGACAACGGCAAGCCGGTGTTCAGCGGCCTGAGCGATACCCGCATCAAGCAGGGTACCGCCTTTGACCCACTGGCCGGTGTCAGCGCCAACGACAAGGAAGATGGCGACCTGACTGGCCAGATCCAGGTGGAAGGTTCGGTAGACAGCCAGCGCATCGGCCTCTACCCCCTCACCTACAAGGTGAGCGATCGCGACAACAACGTCACCGAGCAGGTACGTACCATCGAGGTCTACAGCATGAAGCCGGTGTTCAGCGGCGTCACCGACACCACGCTGGAACTGGGTACCGCTTTCGATCCGATGACAGGCGTCAGCGCCCATGATGAAGAAGATGGCGACCTGACCGCCCACATCAAGGTCAGCGGCAACGTCGACAGCAGCAAGGTCGGCCGCTACACCCTCACCTATCAGGTGAGCGACAGCGCCGGTCAGCAGGTAACCCAGCAGCGCAACGTGACCGTCAGGGAGCAAGGCGCCATCTGTGAAAACAGCTGGGATGCCAAGATGGTCTACGTGGGCGGCGACATCGTCAGCCACAACGGCAAGAACTGGCTGGCAGGCTGGTGGACCCAGAACGAAGAGCCGGGCACCACGGGTGACTGGGGCGTCTGGCGCGTACAGGGCGACAGCGACTGCGGCGGCACAACGCCACCCGCCGAAGGCAGCAGCGACTTCACCGTCAGCGCCATGGCGAGCGAGTACACCATAGTCAACGGTCAGGTCAGCATCCGCTTCAACCTGACCACCGCCAACCCGGTCCAAATCACCGCGACTCTGGAGCAGAGCGGCCACAGCCACGGCACCACCAGCAGCCAGGTGAACGGCACCAGCACCCTGGTACTGCAGGGCAGCAATGTGACCGACGGTAGCTACGACGTGGTCATCACCGGTCTGGCTGACGGCCAGCAGCCGGTGGTGCAACGCTTCCCGGTCACCCTGACCGAAGAGAGCGACAACGGCGGCAGCGATGGCGACTACCCGGCCTACGCTCCCAACACCGGCTATCAGGCCGGTGATCGGGTCAGCAATGCCGGTGGCAACTACGAGTGCAAACCATGGCCCTACAGCGGCTGGTGTGGCGGCTCGACCAGCCACTATGCACCGGGTACCGGCAGCAACTGGAGCGATGCCTGGATCAAGCTCTGACCTTGCCCCAACCACTAACGGGGGCCGACAGGCCCCCGCCCATATCCTGCCCGTCGGCCACGCTGCCGATGGGCAGGATGCACTGACCCGGACGGGTTAGCCCCTCTCTTTTACATGCTTGCCAAGCACCAAAAAACATCCAACAACAACCAAGATAAGGAAATCACCATGCCAAGAACCACCAAGCTTGCCACCCTGCTCGGTTTGCTGCTGTCGGCCCATGTCGTGGCCGATGAGCGCGAACAAGCCTATTTCAAACAAACCTATCAGGAGCACTACGAACAGATGACGGCGCGCCTCGCCGCGCTGCATCAGAGTGCGGCTGACGAGCAGAACGTGATCATCAAGGATGGCAAGCGCCACCTTGCCATCAACGGCCTGCTCTACCCGCTGACAGCGGATAACCACATCCTGTTCGATCTGCCCAAACCCCACTTTTTCGACGAAACAGCCATTCGTAACGTCTTTGATTTCTTCGATGAGGAGTGGGAGCTGACCTGGTACGACGGTGGGGTCGTAGCGGTCAACAAGCGCTTTGGCAACTATGACTACGGCAACGGCTGTCTGCTGGAGTACTTCCCCCACGGCCAGATCCAGAATGGCGAACGCACCCGGGTGGTGATGGAGACCAGCTCCTGCAGCGTCAACTCATTTGCCACCTCGCTGCAATATCTGGACAAAGGCGAGGAGCTGACGGCCGACCAGCTGGGGCTGGACGCCAGCCTGATTACGGCGGTCGAGCGCTATCAGGATCGGCTCTATGTCAGCCAGAACGGCAATCCGGGCCATGTGGCCATTATCGATATCCCGAGCCGCCAGCAGATTGGCGAGATCCGCGGCACCGAAACCGGCAATGCCACGGCCTACAACCAGGTCAGCGAACTGTTTGTCCGCAACAACCTGCTCTACGTGGTCTCGCGCTACTCGCACCGGGTCGATATATTCGATCTGGCCGACGAGCATCGCTATGTCACCACCTTGGGAACCGGTCGGGATTCCGGCAGCAACAGCCTGCACCGCGCCCAGGCCGTCTTTGCCAATCAGGATTACGTGCTGGTGGCCGATGCGCTGAGCGAGATCAAGGTCTACCGCCAGCAGGATGTGACGCCGGAGAACAGCCTCAAGACCCCCATCGCCGGTCGGCTCGCCTTTGAAGGAAAATACAGCCACCGTCTGGTGCAGCTCCATCAAGTGGGTGACTATCTCCTGGCCCATACAGCCGGCAAAAACTACTACATCTATGACTTGCGCAAACTGGCTGATGCCATCGCCAGCAACACCCCGCTGGCGCCTGAGCAGGTGATCGCCGACAGCAATCTGCAAAAAATCGACATGGATAGCGCTCGGCTGGTGGTGAACTTCAAGGACCGCATCGAGTGGCATGATGCCGATACCCTGATCGCCAACGACTTTCAGTTCAAGAACCCGACTTTTACTGTCCGGGAGATCAACCAGCAGCCCGTGGCAGCGCTGAAAGATCTCCAGCTGGCGGGCTCGGCGCTTGTCACCGCCAACGAGCGCGGCCTGGGTTTCAACCAGCTGCTGAGCAAGGAGATCAGCTTCACGGCCGACGAGCAGTTGCCGGCTCGCCCGCTGATCTTCGATCAGCTGATGCCGGCCGCAGTCAGCTACATACTGCGCAATGACGAACCCTACGAGGTGCTGATCGATCGCGCCCAGCGTTCGGTCAACATCAATTCGCTGGTCAAGACCGAGCTGCTTGATAACGACACGGTGCGCATCACCAACTATGCCGCCAGAGAGCTGCATGACATCAATATCGAGTCACGCCTGAACGGTATCAACAAGTGGCTGATCCTGGGCCAGCTCGACCGCCTGCCCGCTTATGCCCAAATCACCCTGCCACTGACCGCCTTTGGCGAGCAGGGACGCTTCAACAGCGCCAGCCGCGATGGCGTGTTTGATCTCAACAACCTGCTCGACAACAGCATCAATCTGCCAGCCCAGTTCGAGCACAGGTTCAGCTCCAACTCGGATCCGTTTGCCCAGAAGCTGGCACGCCTCAAGCCAAGCTGGAACGTGCGCTTCGCCACCAACACCAGCGGCTCCTGGCGCCCCATCAATGCCCTCTACGCCCGCGAATGGCTGATCATCGCCACCAACCTGGCCTACATGGTCTCGACCGAGGAGTTCAAACACGTCTGGTACAACTTCAAGGCGGTGAACGGCTACGAGATGTTCGGCAATGGCGGCAACAGTTATGTGCCGAACGGGATCTTTACGGCAGCCGATTATGACTACTACTACCACAGCCTGATGAAGCGCCCCTACCTCAACCTGGGGATCACCGCCATGGGGGGCGGACTTGGGAGTGGTGGCATCACCGGGGTCGATACCTTTAACTTTGTCAGCCACTACTACGGCGGCTGGGGCATCATTGCCCACGAATTTGGCCACGGCTTCGATGGGAAGTCCTACAGTCATGAGAGCGCGTTTGCCCGTGGCAGCCACGGCTGGCATCCCCTGATGACGGGCATGGCCAACTACCATATCCGCAAGGGCGACCTGCCCTATCTGGACGATGATCTCAACGGTTTCCACAAGCCGGAAAACGACATCTATCGCTACAACTCGGTCAGCCAGGGGGCTCGCAAGCACCGCGCTGACAGCCACATGTACTATACCGACCACTACTTCATGCAATTCTCCACCATGCCGCAAGGATGGGTAGCCAACGGCAGCGACTTCAGTGCCGGGCAGCTGGCGGCCCTGAACAATCAGGAGCGACTGCTGATGGGCTGGATCCCCAAGGAGTCGGAGAAAGGCAATCTCTGCCGGTTCACCTTCCAGGATGGCGAGCAGTACTACGGCTACGTCGAACAGCAGGCTGATGGTCTGCTCTGTGATGCCGGATCCCTGATCCGTTATCGTCAGCCCGATGGCCAGTTTGTGCCGCTGGTCTCGGCCATCAACCAGTTTGACTGGCTGTCACTCCACCACAAGGGCAAGCTGGATCAACCAGTGCTGCACCAGAATGGTCGCCAGCTCTGCTACAAGAATGTGGCGGGCTTTTACGGTATCGGCTTCGTCAATGACAACAAACAGTGCACCCAGTTGCCCAACGTCTATCAGACCAATGGCAAGCACTGGCTGACCAGCTCCGGCTGGACCGGTCTGACCTACCTGAGCGGGGACTTCATCCTGCCCACGACCGGTAGCAGCAGTGACTTCACCGTCACCGATCTGGCGTCCGAATATCTCATCGTCAACGGCGTGCTCGACTTCAGCCTGACGCTGACCACCGCCAACCCGGTGACCGTCACCGCGACCCTGTTGCAGGATGGCAATCCGGTCGCTACCGGCAACGCTCTGATAGATGGTCAGGGTTCCCTGCAGCTGACGCAGTCGGGCCTAGCGGCCGGCAGTTACGAGCTGCTGCTGGCGGGCATGGCTGAGGGGAGCAAGCAGGGCTTCGAGCGCCGCTTCACCCTGGCATTGGTGGAACAGGCTCCGGGTGGTGACAGTAACGATGGTAACGGCAGCTACCCGGCCTATGTTGCGGGCACCGCTTATCAGAGTGGCGAACGGGTCAGCAATGCCGGTGGCGACTACGAGTGCAAACCCTGGCCCTACAGCGGCTGGTGTGGCGGCTCGACCAGCCACTATGCACCGGGTACCGGCAGCCACTGGAGCGATGCCTGGACCAAGCTGTAATCATCCGCTAGTGACCAAAAGAGAGCCATAACGACAGAGGGGGAGCCATCGGCTCCCCCTCTCGTTTATCTATTCAACCCGCTTAGCGGGCATCTTCCTTCAGCCACTGCGCTACGCGCTTGGCGAAGTAGGTGAGGATGCCATCGGCCCCGGCCCGCTTGAAGCAGAGCAGAGACTCCATGATGGTCTCCTTCTCTTTCAGCCAGCCGTTCTGGATCGCCGCCATGTGCATGGCGTACTCGCCGCTGACCTGATAGGCGAAAGTCGGCACGCCGAACTGATCCTTCACCTGACGAACCACGTCCAGATAGGGCATACCCGGCTTGACCATCACGCTGTCGGCCCCTTCCTGAATATCCAGCGCCACTTCGTGCAGGGCTTCGTTGCTGTTGGCCGGGTCCATCTGATAGGTAGCCTTGTTGCTCTTGCCGAGGTTGCCGGCAGAGCCAACCGCATCGCGGAATGGGCCGTAGTAGCAGGAAGCGTACTTGGCGGAGTAGGCCATGATCTGGGTGTTGATGAAGCCATTCTCTTCCAGCGCCGCGCGGATGGCGCCGATGCGGCCATCCATCATGTCGGACGGCGCGACGATATCGACCCCGGCCTCGGCGTGGGAGAGCGCCTGCTTGATCAGGATCTCGGTGGTGATGTCGTTCAGCACATAGCCTTCGTCATCGATAATGCCGTCCTGCCCGTGGGTGGTGAACGGATCGAGTGCCACGTCGGTGATGACCCCCAGCTCCGGGAAGCGAGCCTTGAGGGCGCGCACGGTGCGCTGGGCCAGCCCGTTCGGGTTGTAGGCCTCTTCCGCCATCAGGCTCTTGCTCTCCAGCGGAGTGACCGGGAACAGGGCAATGGCGGGTACGCCCAGCTCCACCAGTTCAGCAGCTTCCTCCAGCAGCAGATCGATGGAGAGACGCTCCACCCCCGGCATGGAGGGAACGGCTTCCCGACGGTTCTCCCCCTCCAGCACGAACACCGGATAGATGAGATCGTTGACGGTCAGTACGTTCTCGCGCACCAGACGACGGCTGAAATCATGTTTGCGCAGACGGCGCAGGCGGCGGCCCGGAAAGGCGCCCGGAAGAGTTGTAGCCATGAATCACTCCTGGAGAGGAAGTTGGAAGAACGCGGCGGAGGTGGCCCGGGTATGGGCCAGCAAGGCCTCGGGCGCTTCACCACGACAGGCCGCCACCACCTGGGCGATGTGCGGCAAAAAAGCGGGTTCGTTGCGTTTCGGGCGCGGTTTCAGATCTCGCGGCACCAGATAGGGGGCATCGGTCTCGATCATCAGCCGACCGGCCGGAATGCGAGCCACCTGTTCGCGCAGCAGCTGACCACGGCGCTCGTCGCAGAGCCAGCCGGTCACCCCGATATGCAGCCCCAGCGCCAGACACTCGTCCAGCTCCTCGTCGGAACCGGTGAAGCAGTGCAGCACGGCTCCCGGTAGTTTCGGCAACCAGGGACGGAGGATCTCGATAAAACGGGCGTGGGCATCGCGACAATGCAGAAACACCGGCATCCCGAGCTCGGCGGCCAGTGCCAGCTGGGCGTCGAATACCGCATCCTGCACCGGACGGGGGGAGAAGTCGCGGTTGTAGTCGAGGCCGCATTCGCCGATAGCCACCACCTGCGGTAAGGCTGCCAGCTCGCGCAAGGCGGGCAGGGTTGCCTCATCGACACTCTTGGCATCGTGAGGGTGTACCCCGGCGGTGGAGAAGCAGTAGCCCGGCCAGCGGGCGGCCAACCCGGCGCTCTCGCGGCTGCCAGCCAGATCGGTACCGGTGAGGATCAGCGCTTCCACTCCGGCGGCGCGGGCACGGGCCACCAGCTCAGGCTGTTCACCGGCGAACTGGCTGCTGGTCAGGTTTAAACCGATATCGATCATGGAATGAGACGTTCCGAACAAAAGGAATACATATCAGGTATTTGAAAACCATCTACCGAATGGGGTCTTACCATACGCCTCGAACGGGAGCATGAAAAGAGGAAGGGAGCCTCAGCTCCCCTCGTTCTGCTATTCCTGCGGACTTCGTCATCCTCTCACCGTCTGGCAAACAGGTGACGAACAGAGCCTCAGCTCTCCACATCCGGTTGTTCCTGTTGCTCTTCATCCTCTTTCTTCACGTAGAAGCGGGCGAAGAACAGACCAATCTCCCACAGCGCCCACATCGGGATGGCGAGCAGGGTCTGGGAGAAGACATCAGGCGGCGTCAGCAGCATGCCGACCACAAACACCCCGACGACAACGTAGGGACGTTTCTCCTTCAGGTTTTGCGGTGTGGTCACGCCAGTCCAGCAGAGCAGTATGGTCGCCACCGGAATTTCGAACGCCACCCCGAACGCGAAGAACAGGGTCAGTACGAAGTCCAGATAGCTGGCGATGTCGGTCGCCACCGTCACCCCGGCGGGTGCGGTACTGGTGAAGAAACCGAACACCAGCGGGAACACCACGTAGTAGGCGAACGCCATCCCCGCGTAGAACAGCAATGCACTGGAGACCACCAGCGGCATGATCAGGCGCCGTTCGTGCTGGTACAGACCGGGGGCGATAAAAGCCCAGGCCTGATAGAGCAGATAGGGGATCGCCACGAAGAAGGAGACCACCAGGGTCAACTTGATCGGCGTCAGGAAGGGGGTCGCCACATCCGTCGCGATCATGCTGGTCCCTTCCGGCAGCTGGCTGAGCAGCGGCTGGGCCACGAAGTCGTAAATGTTGTTGGAGAAGTAGATCAGCGCCAGAAACACCACGAGGATGGCAGTAATGGAGCGCAGCAAACGGGTTCTCAGCTCAACCAGATGGCTGATCAGGGGTTGTTCGGCCTGACTCATGGCTTCACCTCCCCTTTTACTGCGGAGTCGCTGACCGGCACCGGCTCACTCTCCCGCAGGCTGTTGACCGGCGGCACGTCGTGGCTCAGCTGCACCGCAGGCTCAACCGGCGTGGCAGGCTCAGCCTGGGCGACCGGCTCGGGGCGCGGCGGACGGATCTCGTTCTCAACCTGATAGGGGCGATTGACCGACTGGGCCGCCGCTTTGAGCTGTTCGATGGACTCCTGCAGCTCGGGGCTCAGGTTGCTCATCTGCAACTGTTCGGCCTTCTTGAGGTCGTTGTGCAGCTCTTGCAACTTGAGCTCCTGCTCCAGCTCGGACTTGACCGAGTTCGCGGTCGAACGAATGAGGCGGATCCAGTGGGTAGCCGTGCGGATGGCAACCGGCAGCCGCTCGGGCCCCAGAACCACCAGTGCTACCACACCGATAACGACCAGCTCCCAAAAACCGATATCGAACATGGCTTAGGCCTGGTCTTTGTCTTTCTGTTTGGCGGTCTCACTGCTCTGAGTGGCCGCTTCGTTCAGCTGTTTCGGGGGAAACTCGGCATCTTTCTGCTCGGCCTTGGCATCAGCCGGCTCGTCGGAGAGGGCTTTCTTGAACCCTTTGACCGCCGCGCCCAGATCACCGCCAATGCCGCGCAGTTTCTTGGTACCGAACAGCAGCACGACGATGACTGCAATGATCAACAATTGCCAAATACTGATACCACCCATGATTTTCTCTCCAGAACAGGCGCCTGACGGCGCGGTTGTTGATTAATGGGAACGGGTTCGCAACCAGCCGACCAGCCAGCAGAGGGCTGCACCGGCGAGACTGGCTTGTCCCCACTCAATGTGTTGTTTTTGGGTCAGCAAGAATACACCCGCCAATAGCAGGCTGGCTCCAACCCCTAAGAGGTAGCGGGCCTGCCCCTGCCGACGGCTGTGACGGCGGAACTCGGCAAACATCTGGTCGAAATGACGCTGCTGATGACGGGTCTGACGCAGAGTCTCATAGACCAGCTCCGGCAGCTCCGGCAGCTTCTCGGCCCAGAATGGCGCCTTCTCCTTGATGGCGTTCAATACCGACTTGGGCCCTACCTGTTCGTGCATCCAGTTTTCGAGGAACGGCTTGGCGGTCTGCCACAAATCGAGCTGCGGGTAGAGCTGACGCCCCAACCCTTCCACATAGAGCAGGGTCTTTTGCAGCAGCACCAGCTGCGGCTGCACCGTCATATGGAAGCGACGCGCGGTGTTGAACAGGTTGAGCAGCACGTGACCGAACGAGATCTCGGAGAGCGGCTTCTCGAAGATGGGCTCCAGCACGGTGCGGATGGCAAACTCGAACTCGTCCACCTTGGTGTCTGCCGGTACCCAGCCCGACTCCACGTGCAGCTCCGCCACCCGACGATAGTCTCGGTTGAAGAAGGCGAGGAAGTTCTCCGCCAGATAGCGTTTGTCTTCCCGATTGAGGGTACCGACGATGCCGCAGTCGATGCCGATCCAGAGCGGGTTTTCCGGATGTTCGTAAGAGACGAAGATGTTGCCCGGGTGCATGTCGGCATGGAAGAAGCTGTCGCGGAACACCTGGGTGAAGAAGACCTCTACCCCGCGCTCGGCCAGCAACTTCATGTTGGTGCCGTTGGCTTCCAGCGCCGGTATATCGGAGACCGGAATACCGTAGATGCGCTCCATCACCAGCACCTGCTCGCGGCAGAGGTCGGTAATGATTTCAGGCACATAGAGTGCCTCGGAGCCGGTGAAATTGCGCCGTAGCTGGATGGCGTTGGCCGCTTCGCGCATCAAATTCAGCTCGTCGAGGATGGTCTTGCGATACTCCTCCACCACCTCGATGGGGCGCAGTCGCGCGCTCTGGGGCACAAAACGGGCAACCAGACGGGCCAGCGCCTGCATCAGTCGCAGGTCAGCCTCGATAACCGGCTCGATGTCGGGACGGATCACCTTGATGACGATCTCGCGGCCACTCTCCTTCAGGCGGGCGGTATGCACCTGCGCGATGGAAGCCGACGCCAGCGGCGTCTCGTCGAAGTCGTCAAACAGGGTTTCGATGGGACAACCCAGGCTCAGCTCGATCTGCTGGCGCGCCGCCTGACCACAGAAGGGGGGCACCCTGTCCTGCAGCAGGGCCAGCTCTTCGGCGATATCCGGCGGCAGCAGGTCGCGGCGGGTCGAGAGCATCTGGCCAAACTTGATGAAGATGGGGCCAAGGGCCTCGAAGGCGAGGCGGATGCGGGCACCGCGGCTGAGATCCGGTTGTTTGTTCTTGAGCCAGAACAGGGAGCGACGGGCCAGACGACCCGGCCAGGGTTGATAGCGGGCGGGCACCAGTTCGTCGATGCCCTGCTCCAGCAGGATGGTGATGATGCGATAGAGGCGTTTGAACTCCTTCGGGGTCATCAGGTCACCTGCTGTTCGAAGCGGGCCAGCCGCAGTTCGACGGCCTTGAGCTGCTGGGCCAGCACCTCGACGTCATCGTTGAAACTCGCCACTTCCAGCGGGCCGGGGGCGAGGCGGGCCTCTTCGGTCAGATATTCCGCCAACTGGCTGCGGGTGCGGCACAGCTCGCGACCGACCAGGCGACGCGCCTGACGGGCACCGCTGAACAGGGTGTGGGCCAGCACGTCGCCGGTATAGCGCGACAGCTCCTCTTCCCAGTCGATATCCAGCTCACCCAGCAGCACGCTGAATGCCTGTACCAGCTGGGGATCACCGCTCAGATCCAGTTTCTCCTCGCGGATATAGCGGGTCAGGGCGGACGGTTCTTTCAGCAGACCGAGGGCGGTCAGCGACAGGCTGAGCACCGCATCGGCCTCCCCTTCATGTTGGGCCAGCACATCCAGCCGACGCTCGGAGAAGACAAACCAGAGCGGCTTGAGTTCACGCAGCTCCAGCTTGAGCACCTTGCCCACCAGTTTGCGCAGCCGCTCCGGGCTCTGTTTGTCCAGCGCCAGCAACTGGTTGAGGCTGGTTTCGATCACCACGGTGACCATGGCATCCATCGGCATAGGCAACCTTAAAACTTGTAACCGCGGTGCAGGGCAACCACACCCTGAGTCAGATTAAAGTACTCCACCTGCTCGAACCCGACATTTTCCATCATGCCAGCCAGGGTCTGCTGATCCGGGTGCATGCGGATGGACTCTGCCAGATATTTGTAGCTTTCACTGTCGTTCGCGACGATTTCGCCCATTTTCGGCAGCAGTTTGAAGGAGTAGAGGTCATAGAGCTTGGCGATCACTTCGCTGACCGGCTTGGAGAACTCCAGCACCAGCAGACGGCCACCCGGCTTGAGCACCCGGAACATGGAGGCGAGCGCCTTGTCCTTGTCGGTGACGTTGCGCAGGCCGAAGCCGATGGTAATCACGTCGAAGTGGTTATCGGGGAAAGGGAGCGCCTCGGCATTGGCCTGCACGTAGGAGACGTTGTTGGCGACCCCCAGATTGCGCAGTTTGTCGCGGCCCACTTTCAGCATGGAGTCGTTGATATCCGCCAGCACCACCTGACCGGTCTCGCCGACGATGCGCGAGAACTTGGCGGTCAGATCGCCGGTACCACCGGCCAGATCCAGCACCTTCTGGCCCTTGCGCACACCGGAGCAGTCGATGGTGAAGCGCTTCCACAGGCGGTGGATGCCGAACGACATCAGATCGTTCATCAGATCATACTTGGCTGCCACCGAATGGAAGACACCTGCTACCAGAGTTTCCTTCTCGGTCGCGGCCACGGTTTTAAAGCCAAAATGCGTTGTCGTTGCTTGTTCTGACATCCCTTAAACACCCATAGAGCAAAGAATGGCCGCCAGTTTACCAGAGCCACTGGCGTCCGGACACCTTAAACCCGGCTCGCAACCAACTGCATGCCCAGCACCACCATGGCCAGACAGAGGGAGAGATTGAGACCGATATTGAGCAGCGCTTTCAGATAGGCCCCATGTTGAGCCAGCACTACCGTATCGAGGGCAAAGGAAGAAAACGTGGTCAGGGCACCGAGGATCCCCACCATCAGCAGCGGCTTCATCGGGTGTTCTACCACATGACCATGACTGATGAGGGCGAACGCCACCCCCATGATGAAAGAGCCCACCACGTTGACCACCAGAGTCCCGTAAGGAAAGTGGCGCCCCAGCAGCAAGGCCATCAGTTCGGCAATCCCAAAACGAAGGCAGGCGCCGATGGCGCCCCCTGCAGCAACATAGAACCAGGTTTGCATGGTGTCACTCCCTCAGGGTCAGGCCGCCATTATGTCGCAATGGCGGCCCTTGTGCCCAGAGGCGGAACTAATCGACATCCAGCCTGATTGAAATCTCAGCGGCGAAAATCGATGGGCTCTGGCTGACCCAGCACGATTTCGGTCTGGGCCGGACGGGTCTGGGCAATCACCTTGCCGTGGCGGATCGAGTAACGCACCGGCACCTGACGGCGCACCGCATCGAAGCCGTTCTCGGCAGGCAGGATCAACAGGTTGGCCGGTTTGCCCACCTCGATGCCATAACGATCCTGCACGTTCAGGGTGCGGGCACTGTGGCAGCTGATCAGCTTCAGACCGTCGTTGATCTGCTCGTAGCCCATGATCTGGCAGACATGCAGCCCCATGTGCAGCACCTGCAACATGTTGGCAGTGCCCATGGGGTACCAGGGGTCGAACACGTCGTCGTGACCGAAACAGACGTTGATGTTCGCCTCCAGCATCTCCTTCACCCGGGTAATGCCGCGGCGTTTGGGATAGGTATCGAACCGCCCCTGCAGGTGAATGTTCACCAGCGGATTGGCCACAAAGTTGATGTCCGCCATCTTCAGCAGCCGGAACAGGCGGGAAGCATAAGCGCCGTTGTAAGAGTGCATGGCGGTGGTGTGACTGGCCGTCACCCGATGGCCGATACCCCGCTCGTAGGCCAGGGTTGCCAGCGTCTCGATAAAGCGGGACTGCTCGTCATCGATCTCGTCGCAGTGCACATCGACCAGAACCTGATACTTCTCGGCAAGATCGAAGATGTAGTGCAGACTTTCGACCCCATACTCCCGGGTAAACTCGAAGTGGGGGATCGCGCCAATCACGTCGGCACCCAGCTTGAGCGCCTCCTCCAGCAGTGCCTTACCGTTGGGGTAGGAGAGGATCCCCTCCTGTGGGAAGGCGACGATCTGCAGCTCGACCCACTCCTTCATCTCCTCCCGCACTTCCAGCATTGCCTTGAGCGCCACCAGATTGGGGTCGGAGACATCAACGTGAGTACGGACAAACTGGATGCCGTTGGCGATCTGCCACTTCAGCGTCTGGATGGCACGCTGTTTCACATCCTCATGGGTCAGCAGCGCCTTGCGCTCGGCCCAGCGCTCGATCCCCTCGAACAGGGTGCCGGAGAGATTCCAGCTCGGCTCGCCCGCCGTCTGGGTGGTATCGAGGTGAATGTGGGGTTCGATAAAGGGGGCGATAGCCAGACCGCCCTCCCCGTCCAGCACCCGACCGGCGACGGCATGCTCGTCATGGGGTTCGATGGCGGTGATGACCCCATCCTGACAGCGGATCTGCCACAACCCTTCCCGATCGGCCAAACGAATATGTTGAATCAGCATTTGTTAGCTTCCTGTACCAGAACCGGCCGCTGGGTGAGGCGAACCAGAATGAAATAGGTGAAGGCGGCGCCCAATACCGCGTTGAGTGGTACTATGCCCGGCAACCACTTGCCGACAGCCACCCCGACTGCCGTGGCGACCAGCGCCTGCCAGCGCACCGTCTCGAACTGCTGATCGGCAAATTGACGGTAACGCTCACGATTGAGCAGGAAATCCATGATGATAATGCCACCGATCGGCGGAATTGCCGTACTCAAAAAGGCCAGCCAGCCGACAAAGTTGTTGTAAAGCCAGAGGGCGCAAGCCGTACCGATGAGCCCGTTGATCACGCTGAGGGGCTTGCTCTTGAGACCGGTAATATTGGCAAAACCGAGGCCGGAGGCGTAGAGCGCGTTGTCGTTGGTGGTCCAGATATTGAGGCCCAGCACCAGAATGGCGGGGATCAACAGCCCCTGCATCAGCATCACTTCCGAGATATCGGCCTGCCCCGTTACCGCCGCACCAGCTGCACCGAAGACGAACATTAGCGTGTTGCCCAAAAAAAACGCCACCATGGTAATCATGACGGCGCCCCAGGGTTTGCGACCAAAGCGGACAAAGTCGGCGGTCAGGGTTCCTGCACTGATAAAGGAACCGACTACCATGGTCAACGCCGTGGTGAACTCGATGGGATTGCTTGGTTGTACCTGCTGCAGTGCAGCCATGCCACCGGTCGAGGTCACCGCCAGCCAGACCGAGTAGCCGCCAAGCAGTGCAATGGCCGGTACGGCCACAAAGCTCAGCACCATCAGGGCGGAGATGCCGAAGTAGACGGTCACCGTCATCAACATGCCCGAAATGGCGATCAGCCAGTTCACATCTATGCCGGTCGCCTTCTGCACCGGCAGGGCAAACATCGCCACGCCCACGCCAAACCAGCCGACCTGAGTACCGCCCAGCAGCAGGGATGGCAGCCAGGAACCTTTGACGCCGAAGGAGTATCGCGCCAGCAGATGGGTAGAGAGACCGGTTGAAGCACCGATATAACCGAGACAGGCGGTATAGATCCCCAGCAACAGGTTGCCAATCAGTACCGCCTTGATGAAGTCGTCAAACACCAGACCGGTACCCAGCGCACCACCGGTCCACATGCTGGCAGAGAAGAAGGTCAGGCCGAGCATCACCAGCATCAGCGACAGCACACCTTTACGCCCTTTGGCGGGTACCGCCCCCAAACAGTATTCGTTATCCTGCGCCATGCTCTCTCTCCACGTAATAGGCAAAACGCGCCGGATTTTACATGTAAAACGTTTTACGTCAATCAATCATGGTTAAATCTCTGGATAAAACCATCAATAGCAGTCAAATGAGTAAAACATTAGGACTCAAACCAGCAGATAAACAGTGTCGGCTGCAAGCAGAAGGGGTTGCGGGAATAGGGAATGTAAGGGGATATCAAAAAATGACGGATGCAAAAAAGCCTCCCTTTTCAGGGAGGCTTTCTATTTAATGGTGCTGATACCCAGAATCGAACTGGGGACCTCATCCTTACCAAGGATGCGCTCTACCGACTGAGCCATATCAGCACACTAACCGGTAAAGACCACGCTGGGCGTAATCTTGAAATTGGGTGCCTGGCAGTGTCCTACTCTCGCATGGCGAATGCCACACTACCATC